>CXWL01000479.1_pt1 | contig 234512 bp, 249 predicted proteins | sample 590931 | NCBI WGS metagenome assembly CXWL01 (sample SAMEA3498368, study PRJEB10139) | groundwater metagenome | biome: water well; material: biofilm material | place: Germany | collected 2015-04-27
AGGCGGCTTGTTTGGAGCGCTCCGGCCATTCGGATAATTTCAGTGGTGGCGCGGGTCTTGGCCAAGTTGCCGGTGGCGAACCGTGCATCGTAAGTGCAGATTGCACGCGGGCCAGATGCAAGCCGACGAGCCGCCAAATGGCTATGAAGAGCACCGATCAAGCGCTTTCGATCACCGATGACTCGAGGCTGCTGGCGATAGTCGACGTGGCCAAGTATGCGCCCTTCGTTGGCGAAGACTGGACTTACGAACAAATCCTGGACCATTTCGCTGAAAGCACAGCCGCGAAGACAATTCTGCTGTGGGAGTGCGGCGATGGCTGCGATGAATACTGCGTAGCCATTCGTTCAGGTTTCACGACAGAGACCTGCTTTCGAGAGATGAGTGGCGCGATCGAAGCGTCCGCATCTCAGAAACACTCACGATCCAGGCGGACATCCTCGTCGCCTGGGAAGATTCAAAGTGAATCCAGATCGCGGCGCATGGACAGCGCGGGATTTCTGTGTTCGGCAATCGTGGGCGGCATGCCCTCAGCATTACCGGCGCCAGGATTGGGTGAGCTCAGCCATGCGCCACAACGGCGATCTGAGCTTCGCCGCGGCTCATTCCGCTTCGCGCAATGTCAACAGATAGGTCGCCAGCTCTTCGGCTTGGTCGGACTCCAAATAGAAATTCATTTGGTCAGGGAAGTTGTGGGACTGACGCAGCCAGCTGCTGGCAGACGCGTGGGGACGAGCAAAGGCGTATCGTAAGGCGGCAAGGCGACGCGAGGATCGTCGAGGACAACGAGGTCGTTTGATACAATGGCTATTGGCCGGCAATGTTGAAACCTGAGAGAAGTAGCAAGCCCATTCCTGCGTTCGCAATCGTGTGCGCAATGATCGAAGGTGCAAGTCGCCCGGAGCCGCTGACAAGAATTCCGAAAATCACTCCCAACAGAAAAGTATGGGGGAGATAGGCCGGCGTTCCTATGTGCCAAACAGAGAACGCGAGCGCGGTGAGGCCTATGAGCAACGCTTTGGGCAGACGACTTCCGACCTTCATCAGCATGCCGCGAAAGAACAATTCCTCACAAACGCCCGGCACGAGCGCTCCAACTGTCATGAAGTATATGTGCGTTGACGCCGGAAAGAGATGCACGGGCGGCACATCCAAGTAGGGCGCCGACATCCGTAAAGACGCGGCCGTTATGGCGATTGAGGCGATGCCCGCGACAGCGCCAACGAGAGCGTCCCTCGGCAGAGTCTTTTCAGACAAGCCAATGCGAGACATGACGTTGTCGCCGGCGAGTCTCAGCCTTGTCACGGCGAGTACGCCAAGGACCAGCGGAAAGGCCGGACTTATATAAATGAGGTTACGTAACACCGACGCAGGCGCGGCGGCGGGATCGCCATACATGATGCTGAGAACAAGGACGATGACGTTGCTGCTATTTGTGGCCAACAAATACGTAAAAGCTGTCCAGACGAGCACTTCGGCCAAGCCATAGATTCTGACCATGGTTTCCCTCAAAAGAACGTCAGCCCGATCGGGATTGCGCGATCCAGTCCTCGTCGATCATGCCTTCCCGCGAACGCGGGCATTGTCCGCAGAACCCGACCGACCCACTTCATGCCGCACTCGCTCCCACCAGCCTTCGCGCCGGAACAACGAGGATGAGGATCGCGACGCTCTTGGATGCTGGAGGCGCGATGAGGCGCGCCTTTTGCGACGAAGCCAGGAATTACGACTGCGAACGCGGAGAGCCTGAGCGGAGGCGCTACGGACCGTCCTCATTGCGGTTCGGGACGCTTACGCCCAACGCTTCGAGAACAGCCTTCTTGTACAAGGCTCCAAGCCGTACGACCGCACCTGTCGACAGGACGAGGTTGAGGCCGTCGCGTCCGACACGTTCGACCCCCTCGATATAGCGCTTCTGAACAATGGCGGAACGATGCGCGCGCAGCATGACCGATGGATCGAGGCGTGCGTTCAGCCCGCTCATTGTATCGCGCAGGATGAAAGTGCGGTGCGCCGTGTGGGCAAGGACGTAGTCCCGAGCCGCCTCAAGCCAGACTATGCTTTGAATGGGGATGCGAGAAACGCCTCCTGGGCGCGGCGCCCAGATTTCGGTGTCGAATTTGGGCGTGTCATTGCTAGGCGATTCTTTTTGGCGTTGCGCGTTGAGCAGGAGTTGCAACTCGTCGATCTGCTCACCTGCCTGACGAGCCGCCATGCGCCGGCGCGCGCGAGAGACAGCGGCGCGGAGCCTGTCTGTGCGCACGGGCTTCAAAAGGTAGTCCGCCGCATCAAGATCGAACGCCGTCGCAGCGAATGAATCGAAGGCGGTGACGAAAACGATCTCAAGCCCCCGCAGACTTTGTGCGACCTCGATGCCGCTCCGCCCCGGCATCTGAATGTCGAGCATGACGAGGTCTGGCAATAGTTCCTTTGCAATCCGAATCGCGTCTTCCCCGTTTCGCGCTTTGCCGATGATAGACGCGTCCTCAATGTCGGCGAACGCCACTGCGAGGCGTTCAAGGGCGAGTGGCTCATCGTCTACGATCAGAACTCTGAGCTTCACGTTGTCGCTCCGTCACCAAGTTGCAACTCCAGTGGAATGTCGAGATCGACGCGAAATCCGATGTCGGAACTATCGACGTGCATGCTGGCGTTAGCGCCATGCAGCGCGAGCAGGCGTTGGGCGACGTTGTCGAGCCCAACCCCTTCGCCAATCGTCGCCGCGTTCGAGGAAGCGCCCGCGCCATCGTCGATCACGGTCAGGTGTAATCTATCAGATTCTGCATGGGCGCGGATCGTTACGCACACAGGGCGTGTAGATGGAGAGACGGCGTGCTTGACCGCGTTCTCCGCGAGCGGCTGAAGCAGAAAGCTCGGAACGCGCGCGCCCTCAAGTTCAGGTGGCAGCTCCAATCTTACGGAGAGCCTATCTGGGAAGCGAACTTGCTCGATTTGAAGATAGGATTCCAGAATTGCGAATTCTTCGCTCAACGGGATCACCGCCTCCGGTTCGCTCGCAAGCGATGATCGAAAGAACTCTGACACTCGAACGATGACTTCCTCCGCTTCGGCGTTTCGCCCGGTCGCGACCAAGGAGGCGGCGGCGTTGAGGGCGTTGAACAGGAAGTGCGGATTGATTTGCGCACGCAGCGCGCGCAACGTCGCCTTCTGAGCTTCGGACTCGGCGGCGGCGAGGCGGCGCTCCTTCGCCATCATGTCCACCGACAGCTTCATCACCCATACGCATGCGGCGATGAACGCATGGATCCAAATGAGAAAACTGAACGACTGGACGCCGGACAGAAGATAGAGCAGCGGCCGGCGACGCTCCGGCGCGGACATCGCTTGTCCTAAGGTCGCGACGTCAATGACGGCGTTTACGATCGTGACCACAAGCACGCAGGCGGTGACGATCGCCAGCCGCTGCGCGAGCGGGCGATCGACGGTTGTGAGCACCATGTTTTGCACGACGCCGCTCAGCAGGACGCCTACGACTACGCCAAACCCAAGCCAGGCCGTTAGCTCCCACCGCGCTGCACCGCTGGCAGCGAGGATCGAGAAGAACAGGATGTAGGAGAAGACCCAGATGACGATACGCGCCAGGAGGAAGCTGTGCGCCAGTGGAAGGCGAGGAGGAGGAGGCATCGTGTCGCTCGGTGCTCGTGGCCGGCATCTGCTGATGAAAAGCCGCAGATTGCTACGCTCTGGACGCTTGTAGCAGATCGAGGCGCGCGCGCCTCGATCTTCGCCGGTGGGAATCCCGGGTTCGTCGCAAATTCGATGCGCCCGCGGCGGGAGTGGACGACGTAGGCCGACTGCGGTGTGTGTCGAGTCTGCGGTGCTATATGTGGGAACCAGTCTGGCGCGCCTTTGTGTTGGTTTTGGCGCTATGGGCGTCGGCCGCGACTGCGCGTGCGCAGGAAGTTTGCGAAGAAACAATCGCCCGCTACAGCGTGCGGCGCGACGGCCCCGACGGCTTCCGTGTCGAGGCGCAGTTTAACATGCCGGTCTCGCGGCTTGACCTGTTTTATCATTCGCCGCCCGCCCGACCCGAAGGGCAGGCCGCATCGATCCAGAACCTGCGGGCGTTCTCGGCCCGCGGACGCGAGGTCGCCATAAACTATGTTGGCGAGGCAGGGTGGGAAGTCCCCGGTCCCGACCCGGCTTGGCGCATTGCTTATCGCATACAAGCCGATCACGACGAAGTTGACTGGACTGTGGGCGCGCCCGGCAAGGACGAGGTCGCGACACGCTTTGATCGAACGTTCTACTTTGCCGCTCACGCCTTCTTCTTGGCGGACTTCGACTGGCCCGAATGCAAAATCGAAATCGTGTTCAACCTACCGTCCGGCTGGTTTGTTACTGCGCCATGGTCAATGCGCGGCAACGTCGCCTGGACCTACGGGGTTCAGAACTTCGAGCGAAACGCTTTTGCAATGGGCCTGGATGCGCCGCGGCGAGCGCATACTGGCGGGGTGGATCTGGAATGGCTCATCGATAGCCGCGCCCGTGCAGTCGAGCCGCGCGTGCTGGAGCTGATGAACGCGATTCCTGTCGCCTATACCGAGTTTTGGGGGCGAGCGCCTTCGCGGCGTCTGACAGCATTTTTTCTTCGTGACGCAAGATCGGACGGCGGCGCGTTCGAAAACAGTTTTACGCTTGTTCTTCCCGATCCGCTCGCGGCGATCGATCAGGTCTCCTGGTCCCATACGCTGGGGCACGAACTCATGCATCTGTGGTTCGGCTCTGGGGGCGTCCGCGGCGACGCCGGCGGCGAACTGTCATGGTTCAATGAAGGCTTTGCCGATTATCTCACCATAAAGCTCATGCGGCGCGCTGGCCTCATTAGCGAAGATCTTATGGCCCAGCGCGTCGCTAACATCATCCGTCGGTATGAACTCGGAAAGCGGGCGTCACCAGATATCAGCTTAGTTGCTGCCGGAGCGGACAAGCGTCGAAACTGGCAGCTGATATACGGCGGTGGCGCGCTGGTCGCTCTCCTGCTCGACGCAGAGCTGTCAACGCAGCGTCCCGAGGGGTTTTGTGATATGATGCGCTCCTTGGCGCCAATCTCGGGCAGCGCGTTCGATTTGAATAGCCTGACTTCGCAAATGAATGAATCAACCGCCGGGCTTGCCGGGCGGACACTTGCGTGGGTCGATGCTCGTCCGAACGCAGATGAGATTCGTGCGCGGCTTGCGCGGTCCGGCGTTGAAGTGTCTTTGTACGGGCCCGACGAAGTCTATGTCGGATTTGCGTCTTGCCCCGCTCTGTCGTGCGCGCCGGCGTTTCTCGCTGGCCCGAGTCCGTCGCCGTCCAACTGAACCTACATTGAGATGATTGTTGGGAGTCGATGATGATTGAACGGTGCGAGTTGTCCTGGCGAGGCCTCCAAATGCAGCTGGTACGCCTCTCGTATGTCCTTCTTGCGATCCTTGCGATCGCCGTGGCCGCGCCTGGCGGGGCATTTGCGCAGGGCGCTGTGCAGAATGACGCGGAGCGGATTGCGCGAGCGTACATGGACGCCTACTCGGCGGCGGACTGGGAAGCGATGGTCCCCTATATGGCCGATGATTTCGTGCTTATTGACCGCACCAATACGGATCCGAACTTCGCGCCGGAGTATCACGGTCCTCGCGCGACGATTGACATGCTGAGGCAATTTGGCCGTGACGGCGGCGTGATCGAGCTCGGCTTTGAGTGGTCGAGCGTTTTTTCCAGCAACAACGTGGTTGTGTTTAGCGGCTTTGTGAACACGCTCTCGGCGCCACCCGGACGAGATTCCGCCTTTCGTTGGCGCGCGGAACAGGTGACCGCGTTGACAGTGCGCGACGGCAAGATCGTGCGTCACGAAGACTTCGCGAACTACTCCACGCCTGTCGTGTCGCGCGTCCCAAGACCCAACTAAGTCAGATCTACCGTGGCCCGACCCGCGTAGAGAGCAAATTCCGACTAAGGCTCTTATACCAACAATTGGCGCTTTCGAAGACGAGGGGCGCGCTTGCCGTCACCGCTGGAAATGTCGCATCCCGCTCGAAAAAACGACGGGGAATATGCTTGCGTGTGTCTCGTTGGCGAAAATGCGGTTCTCGACCGAGAGATTTGGGTCTCCTCGATTCTGCAGCAATGCCGCAAGTTCGGAGGCGGCGCCGACCATATCGTGTCCAGTTTGCTCAAGCGCGCCGACGCCGAGGAATATCTTGCTCGGCCGCGCCAAGCGCGTGGCGGCGTTTTCTCGCTCGCGCGCGAAAATCCAATTGTCAGCGTACCAAAGCGATGGGCTTACGAGCAGGTATTGGTCAAACAGATCTGGTCTTGTCTCAAGGGCATAGGCCGCGAACAGGCCACCGAATGAATGCCCGACCAGCGTGCGGGCGCTGGGGATTGTTTGGTGTCGCGCGTCGATCCGGGGAAGTATTTCCTCTCCAATGACACGCAAGAACGTCGGCGCGCCGCCCGAATGGGCCTGGAACTCCGGTCCGTAGCCGCCTTCGGCCACGGGCACAGGGGTGTAGTCGCGAGTTCTGTTCAATGCATAGCTGCGCCGATCGGAGTAGGCGCCAGTGTAGGCGATGGAAACGACAATTGAGTGCTCCGCTTGCTGTCGGTCGGCGAGATGTTCCAGGTGGTTGGCGCAAACCGCGAATGAGTAATCGGCATCGAGTGTGAGGATAACGCGAAGCGGGCTGGCCGCCGCGCCGATCGGCGCGTGGATGTATAGAGAATAGGCCACGCCATTGATCGCCGATACGAACGGCAGAACGCTTGCGTGCGGCAATTGGTAGGGCTGCATCCCTCCATACTCTATGCCGCCCGATGCGCGCGCCTCGGAGGCGCCCACCAGTCCGGCCGCCAGCAGAGAACGACGAGTTCCTCGCATGTAAGTCTCCGGCGCGCAGGTCGTGCGCTCGCGATCGAACTTCTATGGCATCTCCTTCACTCTCGCGACTGTATCTGTCGGCGGATTTCCCACCTTTGTCTCAAAGTTTCCTGCGCGCCGCGACGATGCGCAAAGGTGCAGCGGACGACAATTGAGCAAGGAGCCGTACGATGTTGCGTGCAGTGTTGATGTTCTGGATCGCCTTGGCGGTTGCAGCGCCAGCTGCCGCGCAGAACTCTCAAAGGGCCCATGAGGCGACGATTGCCGCCGCCACCGCCTACCTCGACGCGTACCAGGCGTTTGATTTGGAGAGGCTCGAAACACTCTACGCTGAGGGGGCGATATTCGACGACCCGACGTCGCTTCTTCTCACCGGCGTCAATGGAGCGCCATTCGTATTCCGCGGACGGGACGCAATTCTGAACGGCATCCGCTTTTGGATGCAACAATCGGTGACTTCACTGCACTACGATGTTGAGCAGGTCTATGAATCCTCCGGGCGCGTCGTGTTCATAGGCGCCGCCACCACGAATGGACCCTCGCGGTGGAGATTTCGCATCGTGACAATTGTTACGATTGAGAACGGACTGGTCGTCGAACACCGCGATTACACAGATTACTGGGGCGCCACTCAGGCACCATCAACCAGCCCATGAACGCGAGCCGGGGCATGCACAGCTCAGGAGTTTTTCGAGTGCGCAAGCGGCATGTCCTCTTTGCACTGGGAGTTGCTGTGGTAGCGATGGCGGCGCTTGCGCCTGGCGGCGCTTTGGCGCAGGCGCCGCCGGCCTCCCTATCGGTTGAACTTCGCGCCGGGCGTGAGCGGCTCGATTTTCTCGCCGGCGATTGGCGCGTTGAGCAATTCACACCCGTAGAAGGTGGCGAATGGCGCTCGAACGGCGAGGGTGCTCTCCAATTCCGCTCCACCATGAACGATCTCTATCTTGAGACCAACGCGAGCTCAGGCAGATATGCCTATCACATCGTGTTCTCGTTTGACGCCGCGCAGCAGAAATACCGCGTCACCTCGCGCGACGATCAATCGGGGCTGATTGATGTTTATGAGGGTGCGTTCGACGAACTTGGCGCACTTGTAGTGAGCAATGTTGGTCCGGGTACGCACTATGTCTACGGCGGGACGCGGTATCATAATCGGATGCGCTTCTCGCCGATCGCAGATGGCTGGGTGTGGTTGGTGGAGGTCAGCGGAGACGATGGCCACTCTTGGCGCCCCCAGGTGCGCGTGGTCGCGCGTCGATGAGCGCGCGTCGCGGCTATGCTGGTCCGCAGTGTTTGACTTAGGAGCGCGCCGTTGACTGTGTCGCTATCCCTTCAAGGCGTACGCATGCGCGCCGTATCGAGTGGCGAAGCCGCAGTCGTTTCCACCGAAACTCTGTTTGAGTTTGAGCAGACCGGAGACGTGTTCTCGGCGCGATATCGAGGCGGTACGATTGCGGACGGCTATCTCGTCGGCAAACTCCGCTCGGACGGTGGGCTGGAGTTTCGCTACGTCCAAGTTGAACGCAGCGGCCGCATTGACGCGGGCGCCTCCACTGGCGAACTCAGCCGTCTTTTGGACGGTCGGCTGCAATTGGTGGAGAACTTTCAGTGGAGCACGCGCCCGGAGTCCGGACGGAATGCCTTTGAAGAAGCGTGTAAGTGAGGAAATGGCGCGCAATGAACAGCACCAAAACTACAATACGACGCTATTGTCCTGAAGACCTTGAACCCGTGATGGCCGCTTGGCGGCGCGCCAATGCCCTTGCGCATCCGTTCTTGAACGAAGTCTACGTCACGCAGGTGGAGCAGGAGGTTCGAGACCTCTACGTCCCAAGCGCGGAGACCTATGTTGTCGAAGAGGAGGGCAAAGTGTTTGGCTTTGTCGCTCTGCTTGGAAACGAAATCGGCGGCTTGTTTGTGGATCCGTCAAAACACGGCAGGGGCTATGGCAAAGCGCTCGTGGACCACGCCGTCGCCATCAAAGGTCCGCTCAAAGTTGAAGTGTTTCGGGACAATGAGGTCGGGCGGCCGTTTTACGAACGGTATGGCTTCGTTTTTGTCACGGAGCAGCAGCGCGAACCGTCGGGCCAGTGGGTCCGCAAGTTGGCGATGCCGGAGGGTTGAGTTCTTCCGCCTCAGACGATCGACAAAAATCGGCGTCTAGCTCCCGTTCGCCTGAACACGAGCGGCCTCACGCCCTCGTAGCGGAGCTCATACCTGCCGCGTTCGCTGGGAGTATTTCGAACCAGCCGTCGTGCATGGCCTGGCGCTCTGTTCAGACGGCGTTGAAAGTGAGCGACCAACTGGCCGCGCGTCCGAGGTAGGTGAATGTCGGTTATCGGCGATCGTGAGCCGGTCACGCAAATGGCGGGAATGTCTGGTTACGCGCCCAATTTAACCGTTGGACTTGCGGATTTGCACGATCTTTGCGCTCGCACGTGGCGTCGCACAATAAGCGCCCCAGGCGTCCATAAGCCGGCGGCGCTTCTCGAACAGATCGCCGCGCCGGTAGGCGGCCTCCACCTTGTCGCCGATGGCGTGCGCCAGCGCCGCTTCCGCCACTTCGCGCTGAAACGCGGTGCGCTCTGCAGCCCAATCGCGGAAGGTGGAGCGAAAGCCGTGCGCTGTAATGTCGGCGCGGCCCATGCGGCGGAGCGTCATGAGCAACGCCATGTTGCTCAACGATCCGCGCTCGGTGGCGAACAGCGGCCCTTCCTGCTTCGGGCCCAGCTTTCGCAACAGCGCCAGCGCCGGTTTGGACAAGGGCACGCGGTGTTCACGCCCGCCCTTCATGCGCTCGCCGGGCACGGTCCACACCGCGCCCTTCAAATCGACCTCGCGCCAGTCGGCGCCGATAACCTCACCTGTCCGGGCTGCGGTCAGAATGGCGAAGGCGAGCGCCCTGGCGGCCATGCCTTCGCGCTTCGCCAGATCGGCCCAGAAAGCCGACGCTTGCAGGAACGGCAGCGCCGCATGGTTGCCGCGCGGCTTTGCCTTGGCGAGCGCCGCACGCGACGGGAGCGAATGTTTCAGCCGCTCGCGGCGGGCCGGGTTGTCGCCTTCGGCCCGATGGCCGCGCTCGGCGGCCCAATCCAGCACCGCTTCAATCCGTCCGCGAAGCCGCGATGCAGTTTCGGGCTTGGCTGTCCAAATCGGTTCAAGCGCCGTCAGAACGTCGAGCTTGTTGACCACCGCCACCTGAAAATCGCCGAACACCGGATAGGCGTAGGTGGCGAGCGTGACGGACCATTGACCGGCGTGCTTGGCGCTGCGCCAGCGGTCGCGGTGCGTGGCGATGTAGGCTTCGGCCGCTTGGCGGAAGGTGAGCGCCCGGGCGGCCTCAACTTTGGCTTGGAGCTTTTCAGCCTCCCGCGCCGCCAGCGGGTCGCGCCCCGCCTTGGCTTCGATCCGTGCCGCTTGGGCCTTCGCACGGGCTTCTGCCAACGGCACAAGTTCGAACGTCCCGAGCCCCATGTCGCGCGAGCGCCCATCGGGCAGCCGCAGGCGCACAAACCAGGAGCGTCGAACATCGCCCGTCTTGCCGCGCGTGACCTGCAAATAGAGCCCCGCGCCGTCCGCGTAGACGCCCGGTTCCGTCAGGCGCTTGATCTTCGCATCGGAAAGTTTGTGCGCGGCCATGTCGGTATCCCGTTCGATTCCGGGTTTTGGGTTAATCCATCCCTGTATCAACGTTGATAAGGCTGGTTGGGCGCGAACGTCAACGGGTGTTAACGGACCCGATTGAGCCGTCTTTAGACTGATTTTCCGGAGGTTTGTGGGGTGAGGGCCGGTCGCTGGCGGACACTGCCGAACGTGAACGAATGGGGTCCGTGGCGGATGGGGTGGGATTCGAACCCACGGTGGACTTTCACCCACGCCGGTTTTCAAGACCGGTGCCTTAAACCGCTCGGCCACCCATCCGCGTGGCGTGTTCGCTAACAGCGGGCGCGGCGGAGAGCAATGATGGTTAGCCGCCGTTATTGGTAAAACTGAAAAAAGGATAAAAGCTAACCGAGGTTCAATGCCTCTTCCGTATAAGTGCGCCTTCGCTTTCCTCGCGAAGGACATTCGTATGCGTCTTGCGGCCTCTTTCTGTGCGTTCGCGGTGTTGCTGGGTTCGGGCGTTGCGGCCGCGCAACCGGCGCCGATCACGTATGCGGGGCAGGGCGAGCGGCAGACGGCGACGTTGAGCGCGGGCCTCGCGGGCGGGGCGGACAATTCCTACGATTACGGCGCTCAGCGCAGCCGCTCGCGCGCGGCGGTGATCGATATTCGCCGTGGTGGCGCGCAACAGACGCGGCAAGCGACGCAACACGTGGCGGCGCTTGCACCGGCGCGCGTGGAAGCGCCGCGCGCGGAGCAGGCGGCGGCGGAAGCGCCGCAATGGCTCGAGCGCGAACGCGTCGGCCCGCCGTACGAAGCAAACAGACGTTGGTATGTGCCGACGCCGGAGCCGGGCTATGAGCAGGTGGGGCAGGCGTCGTGGTACGGGCCGACGTTTCACGGTCAGCGCACCGCGAGCGGGGAGGTGTTCGATCAAGAAGCGCTCACTGCCGCACACCCGACATTGCCGATCCCGAGCTTGGTGCAAGTGACCAATTTGGAGAATGGTCGCGAAGTGATCGTGCGCGTGAACGATCGCGGGCCGTTCGTGGGCGAGCGTCTGATCGACATGTCGCATGGCGCGGCGCAAGCCTTGGGCTTCGAACAAGCCGGCCAGGCGCGCGTTCATGTTCGTTATCTGGGCCCTGCTCCGCGCCGGGTTAATTCCGATGGTTCGGACATGGCGGCGGCCGCTGCGCCGCAGCCTGCCCCGGTTGTGAGCCAAACAGCGCCGATGCAAATGGCGGCGGTGACCGAAGGCCCGGTTTCGTTGTTGCCGCCGGAAACCGACGCCGATGATGTCGCCGCGCCGCAAGCGCCGATGTTGCAGCAGGCGAGCTATTCGCCGCCGGCGCCGGCGCAGGGCGGGTACGTCGTCCAGATTGGCGCCTATTCCGATCTTACCAACGCGCACCGCGTGCGTGATGCAGTGAGCGCGGCCGGTCCGGTGACTGTGGATATCCGCCAAACCAGCGCGGGCGAATTGTTCCGGGTCCGTGTGGGTCCGTGGGCCTCGCGCGCCGAAGCTGACGCCGCCAAGCGCTCGCTGAGCGGTTTGGGCTATCCCGATGCGGTTGTCGCTGCACGCTGATCCGCCAGTTTGTTGACGCGAAAGCGCCCACCCGGTTTGGTTTAACTGGAGGGCGCCGAGCGGATTCGGCGTAGGGTCCCATATGCGCCGCGCACTAGCCGCACTCACCATCGCACTGATCTGCTTGACCGCGCCCGCGGATGCGCAGCGCCGTCGGCGCGCGGCCGCGCCGCCGCCTCCGCCCGCAGTGGCGCAGCACGTGACGATCATGGACGCCGCCTCCGGCGCGATCCTGGCGTGCGACGATTGCGAAACGCCGGTGCCGCCGGCGTCGATGTCGAAATTGATGACGGTGCTGTTGGTGCTGGAAGCGCTGCAGGCCGGCGATGTCACTTTGGACACGCGCTATCGTGTCAGCGAATACGCCTGGCGCGAACATGGCGCGCCCTCGGGCGGCTCGCACATGTTCTTGCCGATCAATTCGGAAGTGAGCGTGCGCGATTTGTTGCGTGGCGCGGTGATCGTCTCGGCCAACGATGCGTGCGTGGTGTTGGCTGAAGGACTGGCGGGTTCGGAAGCCGCGTTCGTGGCGCGGATGAACACGCGGGCGCAGGCGCTGAGTTTGCGTTCGGCGCGGTTTCGCAACGCGACGGGCGTCGACGATCCGGAACACGTGATCAGCTCGGCCGATCTGGCGCGGCTTGCGCGCCACCTGATCCTGACGTTCCCCGATTTCTATCGCACATACGGCGAGCGCAGCTTCACCTTCAACAACCGCACCCAGGAAAATCGCAATCCGCTGTTGGGCGCGTTTGAGGGCGCCGACGGCGTCAAGACAGGACACACGGATTCATCCGGTTATGGCATGGTGGGTTCGGCGGTGCTCAACGGGCAACGCCGCATCATCGTGTTCAACGGCACCAACTCGATGGCCGGCCGTCGCAGCGAAGCGCTTCGGCTGATGCGCGCGGCATTCTACGATTACAGTGTCCGGCGTTTGGCCGCGGCTGGCGAGCAAGTCGGCGAAGGCCAAGTGTGGCTGGGCTCGCGTCGCGCTGCGCCGTTGGTTGCGCAGAGCGATATCGTGGTCGGCGGCGCCACGGCCGTGCAAGCTGGGCTGACGGCGCATATCGTATACAACGCGCCGCTGCTGCCGCCGATCCGCGAGGGCGATGTGGTGGCGCGGCTCGTCGTCGAGGGGCCTGGTTATACGACGCAGGAATTCCCGCTAGTGGCGGGACGTAAGATCGGGCGCGCCAATTGGTTCTCGCGTGCCTGGGAGGGCTTGCGCCTGACGCTGTTCGGCGGTTGATGGGGCCATGAGTTCTGCCATCAATTCAGGGCTTTTCATCACGCTCGAGGGCGGCGAAGGCGCGGGCAAATCGACGCTTGCGCCACGCTTGGCCGATGCGCTGCGCGCACGCGGGCGCGAGGTGGTGACCACGCGCGAGCCCGGCGGGGCGCCTGGCGCGGATGCGATCCGCGCGCTGCTGCTCACGGGCGCGACCGAACGCTGGAGCGCTGTTGAAGAAGCGATGCTCTATTCGACGGCGCGCTCGAGCCATTTGAATCACACCGTGCGCCCGGCGTTGTCGCGTGGCGCGATCGTGCTTTGCGATCGCTATTACGATTCAACGCGCGCTTATCAGATTGCCGCTGGCGGGATCGATGCGAGCGTGCTCACGACACTGAACCTGCTGATCGAAGCGCCAAAACCCGATCTCACCTTGATCTTCGATCTCGATCCTGAGGTGGGGCTGGCGCGCTCGCGCGGCGCGCACGCGGGCGAAGATCGGTTCGAGCGCAAAGGCGTGGATTATCACCAACGCGTGCGGGCGGCCTATCTTGAGATCGCGCGCGCGGAGCCGACGCGTTGCGTGATCGTCGACGCCGGCGAGCCGGCTGAGAGCGTGTTCAATGCAGCGCTCGCGGCTATTGGCGCGCGGTTGTGAAAACTGACAAGCCCGCCCCCGAACTCGACAAAGAGCCGAACACTGCGCATCCGCGCGAGACGTTCTCGTTTGTCGGGCATGACGCGGAAGAAAAGATGCTCGCGGAGGCGTTGCGAAGCGGGCGCATGCATCACGCCTGGATGATCGCGGGACCTAAGGGCCTCGGAAAAGCGACGTTGGCGTATCGCTTGGCGCGCGCGGCGTTGGGCGCGAAGCGGATTGGACCGCGCCCGCTCGATGTCGATCCGGAAGATCCGGTGTCACGAAGGATCAGCGCGCACGCGCATGGCGATCTGTTCGTGCTGCGACGCGGGCTGAACGATCGCGGAAAGCCACGCCGCGAGATCGCGGTCGACGATGCGCGCGATTTGGGCGCGTTTTTCGCGCTGGCGCCGGCCGAAGGCGGCATGCGTGTGGCCGTGATTGACGCTGTGGACGATCTGAACCGCAACGCCGCCAATGCCATCCTGAAAACGCTGGAAGAGCCGCCGGCGCGCTCAGTGCTGCTGTTGGTGTGTCACGCGCCGGGGTCTGTCTTGCCGACGATCCGTTCGCGCTGCCGACGGCTGCCGCTGCGACCGCTGGACGATGCGCAGATGCAAATCGCCTTGGGCGGCGACGCGGATACGGCGCTGCTCGGCTTGGCCAAAGGCCGGCCTGGGCGTGCGATCGCGCTCAGAGCGCAAGGCGTGAACGCCGCCAGCGGCGCGTTGCGGAGCGCGCCGGAAGCCATCGCGCGCGGCGAAGCGCGTGCGGTGCTGCCGGCGCTCTATGATCAGCTGAGTGGCGAGCCGTTCGAGCGTTTGGCGGCGGTGATGGAATTGGCGGGCGAATGGGCGCGCGAAGCCGGCGCGGCGAAGCAGGGCGAGGCGTGGGCCGAAGCGTGGTCTGCGCTGGAAACTTTGCGCGGCGAAGCGGAAAATCTCGACATGGATCCGCGCTTGGCGCTGTCGCGTGCGGTTGGCGTGCTCGAACGCGCGGCGGGAGCGCGGCGCTAGCCCATGCTGATCGACAGCCACGTCAATCTGCATCACGAGAAATTCGCGGCCGATCGCGATGCGGTGATTGCACGTGCGCGCGATGCCGGCGTCGCACGCATGATCACGATCTGCGACAAGATCGAGAACGCACCGGCCGTGCTGGCGATCGCGGAAGCGCATGAGGACATCTACGCCAGCGTCGGCGCCCATCCCCATTATGCGAAGGACCATGCCGGTCTCACCAGCGAACGCCTGGTGGAACTGGCGCGGCATCCGAAGGTGGCGGGGATCGGCGAGGCGGGGCTCGATCTGCATTACACGTTCAGCCCGCTGGAAGATCAGCTGCAGGTGCTGGGCGCGCACGTCGCGGCGGCGCGGGCGCTGCAGATCCCGCTGATCATCCACACGCGCGAAGCCGACGAGCTGATGGGCGACCTGTTGGAAGCGGAAATGGGGAAGGGCGCCTTCCCGCTTCTGATGCATTGCTACACCAGTGGGATGAAGCTGGCGGAGCGGGCGTTGAAGCTGGGCGCGTATTTCTCGTTCTCGGGCATCATGACGTTCAAGAACGCGCACGATGTGCGTGAGGTCGCGGCGATGGTTCCGCTTGATCGCGTGATCGTCGAAACCGATTGCCCGTATCTGGCGCCCGTGCCCCATCGCGGACAACGCTGCGAGCCGGCGCACGTGAAAGAGGTGCAGGGGGCCTTCTGTGCGTTGAGGGGGGTCTCGGAAGAGGAGGGGAGCGCCCTGCTCGCGGAAAACTTCTTCCGTCTGTTTCCGATGATCGCGAGGCCAAGCTGATGGCGACGCTGCGTGTCACCCTCTTGGGATGCGGCTCGTCGGGGGGCGTGCCGCGCGCGACTGGCGATTGGGGCGCGTGTGATCCGAACGAACCGAAGAACCGGCGATCGCGTTGCAGCGTGCTGCTGCAGCGTTGGGCCGGCGACGCGGGCGATGCGCGCGACGCGACGACGGTGCTGATCGATACGTCGCCGGATTTGCGGCTGCAGCTGGCGGCCGCCAAGCCCGCGCACCTCGACGCCGTGTTGATCAGCCACGATCACGCCGACCAGACCAACGGCTTCGATGACATCCGCGCGTATTTCATCCAGGCGCGGCGTCAGATCCCGGTGTGGATGGACGATGCGACGCGCGAGAGTTTCCTGCCGCGCTTCGGCTACGCGTTTCGATCTGAAGGCGGCTATCCGGCCATCGCCGCGCACGCCGGGCGCATGGCGCCGCTCGTGCCGGTCGAGATCAGTGGCCCAGGCGGTGCGATGGAGATCGTGCCGCTGGCGCAGGATCACGGCTTCTCGCAATCGCTCGGCTTCCGCGTGGGACCAGCGGCCTATTCCAACGATCTGGTGTCGATGCCCGACGAGAGCTTCGCGGCGCTGGATGGGCTCAAGCTTTGGATCGTCGACGCGCTTCGTGAGAAGCCGCATCCGACGCACGCGCACTTGGATCGAAGCCTCGAGTGGATTGCGCGCTTGAGGCCGGCGCACGCTGTGCTGACGAACATGCACATCGATCTCGACTACGCGCGTTTGCGGGCGAGGCTGCCTGTGGGGGTCGAACCGGGCTACGATGGCTGGCACGCCGATCTGCCCGTGTGAGTCGGCCCGCATCTCACTATTATTTCCCATAATCTATCTTATGCGAGATCAATATGGCCGGCGGCGAAGCCAGAAAGGCTCCAGATAACAACGGCGTAGAGCCGCCTTTGGCCTCCCCGCGCAATTCCGCGGCGATCCGCGCGGTGCTCGATGTGATGGCGCGGTTGCGGGACAAAGAGCGCGGCTGCCCGTGGGACGTCGAGCAAAACTTCCGCACCATCGCGCCGTACACGATCGAGGAAGCCTACGAGGTTGCCGACGCGATCGAGCGCGAGGATATGCCGGCGCTCAAGGAAGAACTCGGCGACCTGCTCTTCCAAGTCGCTTTCCACGCCCGCATGGCCGAAGAGCTTGGCGCGTTCGATTTCGCCGATGTCGCTCAAGCGCTCGCCGACAAGATGATCGAGCGCCATCCGCACGTGTTCGCCGAAGCTGGCGACGGCCGCACGGCCGAGCAGCAGACGGTTGCGTGGGAAACGCTGAAGGCCGAGAAGCGCGCGGCCAAGGGCGTGACGTCGCTGCTGGACGACGTGGCGATGGCCCTGCCCGCGCTGCAGCGCGCCGAGAAGCTGACCAAGCGGGCGGCGCGGATCAATTTCGATTGGCCGAGCTCGAACGAGGTGCTGGCGAAGCTCGACGAAGAACTAGCCGAACTCAAAGCCGCCGAAGCCAGCGGCGATCAGGACCACATCGCCGAAGAGATGGGCGACATCCTGTTCGTGATGGCCAACCTCGCGCGCAAGCTGAAGGTAGATCCCGAAGACGCGCTGCGCCGCGCCAACGCCAAGTTCACGCGCCGTTTTCAGTACATCGAGCGCGCGCTGGCGGAGGCTGGCCGCGTGGGGCCGCAGCCGCTGGATGATATGGAAGCGCTGTGGCTGGAGGCTAAGCGGGTGGAGAAGCGCTAGCGCAGGGCGTTCAAGTCGGGCATTTCACCGAATGCTACACTTGGCAGAGCGTCCAAGGCTTCGGGCGGCTCCTGCTCGATCCAATAAGCAAACCCAACTTCCGTCCAGAAATACGAAAGCTCGGGCGCATCAAGGAAAAGGTGCTCGACGAACGCCTCAGCGATTTGTTGGCCCCAACTCAGTGCGTCGGCTTCGCTCGATGCCTCGATCCAGATCGCGGTGCTGGATTCGAAGTCGCTATTGTGAGTTTCGTTTGCGCGCCGGTCTTCAGGGCTCTCGAAGCCAAACCTGAAGAGATGTCGGGTCACTTACGCACCACCCCAAACGGCACCACCTTGTTCTCAACGTCGTGGCCGATATCCGCGCGGCCGAGATAGGCGATGCCGGCTTTGGCGCACCAATAGCGCATCATCTCTTCGGCGTCGGCGCCGAAGGGTTTGTCGTTCTCCGGCACGTCGCTGACGCGGCCAAGCTTGATCCCCTTCACGCTGCGCACGTTGGCGGAGGAGGTGATTTGGAAGAGGGCGCGGTCTAGCCGGTAGAGATACTCGCCGACGTCTTCGAGCATCAGCACGTGGCCGGCGAGATTGGGTTCGAGCGGGGTGCCGAGCATGGATTGGAAGACGGTGATGTTGAACGCGACGCTGCGGTCCTCGAACATCACGCCGAGCTCGACGCTTTCAGGCGCGCGATCGATCAGCCAAGCGAGCGCCCTTCTCACAGCGCCCTCGCCGCCCGGGCGCGTCATGTCCACCGGGATCGGGCCGTGTGCGAGGTTGGCGTAGCCGCGCGCGTAGAGGCCGCCGAGGATGGCGCCGTTGTCGCTATAGCCGAGATAGGTTTTGGCGCGCGACGCCTCGGTGAGTTGGCCAATAGCTGCTTCCGCCATCCGGCACGCGCCGTAGCCGCCGCGCGCGAACCAAAGTGCGTCCAGGCGCGGATCGTTGGCGAATTCCACAAACGCGGCGACGCGAGCTTCGTCGTGGCCGGCGAAGTGGCCGTCGCTGAAGAAACATTGCTGATGGAAAACGATTTCCGGGGCGCGGTCGAGAAAACTGTCTGCCGCGAACGCTTTAACCCGCGCGGCAAGCTCTGGATCGATGCGCGTGCCAGGTGCGACGACGCCAATGCGGATCGAGGGAGCCATGGGTGCGTTCGCGTCCTTGCCGTGAGGCGGCGTTTCTCGTCATAACCGGCGCCGATGAGTCAGGCAAAATCCTATTTCTTCTCCGGCATCGGCGGCTCCGGCATGCTGCCGCTGGCGCTGATCGTGCGCGGGCGCGGCGACACCGTGGCGGGGTCCGATCGCTCGCTGGATCAGGGCCGGCTGGGCGCGAAATTCGCGTATCTCGAAGCGCAGGGCATCGCCCTCTTCGCTCAGGACGGCTCGGGCGTGACGAGCGCGGATCAGATACTGGTGCGCTCCGCAGCTGTTGAGGACTCGGTCGGCGATGTGGTGGCCGCCAAGCGCGTGGGCGCGCGCGACATGAAGCGCCCGGAGCTGTTGGCGGATTTGTTCAACGCCGCGCGTGTGAGCGTGGGCGTGGCTGGCACCAGCGGTAAATCCACCACCACCGGCATGATCGGTTGGATCCTACATCGCGCTGGGCGCGATCCCACGGTGATGAATGGCGCCGTGATGAAGAACTTCCAGACGCCGGAGGCGCTGTTTGCGAGCGCTCTGGTGGGTCGTGGCGATGTGTTCGTGAGCGAGGTGGATGAGAGCGACGGCTCTATTGCGCGCTACAAACCGAGCGTCGCTGTCGTGAACAACATCGCGCTCGATCATAAGAGCATGGAGGAGCTGCGTGCGCTGTTCGCGGGCTTCGTGGCGCGCGCGGAAACCGCGGTGTTGAACCTCGACAACGAGGAGACGGCCGCTCTCGTGCTGGGCGCGCCGGTGCGGGTGCGGACCTTCTCGTTGCGCTCGCCGCTGGCGGATCTGCACGCGAGCGAGCTTGCGCCTGCCCCCGACGGGATCGCGTTCGTGGTGCGCGAGAAGGAAACCGACGCGCGCGTCGATGTGCGGCTTGGCGTGCCCGGCGCGCACAACGTTGCCAATGCGCTCGCCGCTTTGTGCGCGGCGCAAGCGTGCGGGCTTTCGCTGGCGGAAGCGGCGCGTGCGCTTGACGGCTTCAGCGGGCTGAAGCGCCGGCTGGAGGTCGTGGGCAGCGCCGCTGGCGTCACCGTGATCGACGATTTCGGGCACAACCCCGACAAGATCACAGCGACGCTCGATACGCTGCATGCCTTCCCTGGCCGCTTGTTGTTGATGTTTCAGCCGCACGGCTTCGGCCCGCTGAAGCAGCTCAAGGCCGAGTTCATCGATTGCTTCGCCTCGAACATGGGCGACGACGACGTTCTGATCATGCCCGACCCCGTCTATTATGGCGGCACCGTCGATCGCGTCGTCACCTCCGAACACATCGCGGCTGGCGTGCGCGCACGCGGATTACAGGCGCTGGCGTTCGCGGATCGCGCGGCGTGCGGCGACAAATTGATCGAACTGGCAGAGCCGGGCGATCGCATCGTGATCATGGGCGCGCGCGACGACACGCTCTCGAGCTTCGCTGCTGACCTGGTCGATCGGCTCGCGCAACGCGGGTAGGGGCCTCTCCCCTATTCCGCCGCTGCCTTCGGTTCTTCGGGCAGGGGTTCGTTTGGGGCGAAGCGGGCGGCGTCTTCGATCGAGAGCTCGGCTTTCAGCGTCATCGCGCCGGTGTCGTCGGACGTTTCTTCAAGAATGCGGCCAGCGGCGGCGATGCGTGCGCGTGTGCGGCCGTCACCGGGGTCCAGCGAGATCGTGACGATGCGCGTGGCCGAAAACGCCGCCCGATCGATCGCCGCGAGCAGCGCGTCCATCCCCTCCCCGGTCTCCGCAGAGATCGCAACTGGGGCGAGGGCGTTCGCATCGAGCGATTGGGCGCGGCGTGTGCGCGAGTCGCGGGTTTCCGCGTCGAGCAGATCGATCTTGTTCCAGACTTCAAGCACCGGCGGATTCTTGTGACCGGAATCCTTCGCCAATTGCGCCAGCACGGCCTCGACGTCGCTGCGTTGGGCTTCGCTTTCTTCATGCGCGATGTCGCGCACGTGGATCAGCAGGTCGGCTTCAGTGACGGCTTCGAGCGTGGCGCGGAACGCTTCGACCAGTTCGTGCGGCAGGTCGGAGATGAAACCCACCGTGTCGCTCATCACCACCGAGCGCCCGCTCGGCATCTTTACGGCGCGCGCGGTGGGATCGAGCGTGGCGAACAGCATGTCCTTCGCCAGCACGCCGGCGCGCGTGAGCCGGTTGAACAATGTGGACTTGCCGGCGTTGGTGTAGCCGACCAGCACAACCGCCGGCAGGCCAGCTCGCGCGCGGGCGCGGCGCTGCAGGCCGCGCGTACGGCGCACGTCTTCCAGTTCGCGTTTCAGCCGGATGATGCGGTCAGCGATTTGGCGGCGATCGAGTTCGATCTGGGTTTCGCCGGGACCGCCAGTTTTTCCTAGGCCCCCGCGTTGGCGTTCCAAGTGGGTCCAGGTTCGCACCAGACGCGAGCGCTCATAGGCTTGGCGCGCGAGTTCGACCTGGAGGCGGCCTTCCTTTGTGCGCGCGCGTAGGCCGAAGATTTCCAGGATGAGACCGGTGCGGTCGATCACTTTGGCGTTGATGTCCGTCTCAAGATTGCGCTGCTGCACTGGAGAGAGCGGTGCGTCGACGACGATGACGCTTGCACCAAGCTCTTCGGCCTTCTCTTTCAGCTGTTCGACACGGCCGGAGCCGAGGAAAGTGCGTGGGCTGATTTGGCGCAGCGGCGGCGCTTCGGAGAACGCCACATCGAGATCGAGCGCTTCCGCGAGCCCGCAGGCTTCCGCCAGACGGCCGTTCGCGTCGCGCGAAACCGCGTCCGCGCCGACGAGCGGTCGCAGCACGATGGCCTTGGTCTTGTCGTTCTGACGAGTGTCAGGCGTCGGCTTCATCCGCTGCCTTGTCGATGTCGTAGAGCTGAACAGGCGCGCCCGGCATGATCGTGGAGATCGCGTGCTTGTAAACGAGTTGCGCCTGACCATCGCGCCGCAAGAGGACGCAGAAATTGTCGAACCAAGTGACGACGCCCTGCAATTTCACGCCGTTGACCAGGAAGATCGTGAGCGGTGTCTTGGCTTTGCGGACGGCGTTGAGAAACGTGTCCTGAAGGTTCTGTTTTTTGTCCATGGCGGATGCCCCATGTGAAGTTTTATCGCGCCGCGACGTTCGCGCGGCTGCATGGGGCAACATAGGCTGCGCCGTTTGGGGCGCCAACCGCGCGACGGCTCATTTCGGCTGGGCGCCCAAATAGACGTCATGCAGGGCGCGGGTGATGGGGCCTGGCGCGCCGTCGCCGATGTCAGCGCCGTCAATGGTGACAACGCCGATCACCGGATTGCCGGCCGATGTCACAAAGGCTTCGCGGGCGGCGCGCGCCTCCTCCGGCGTAAAAGCCTGTTCCACAACAGGCATTTGCCGCTCACGCGCGAGCTTGAGCACCACGGCGCGGGTGACGCCGTGGAGGATTGCGTTGGAGAGGTCACGCGTGCGCAGGCGGCCTTGGGCGTCGACGATCCACGCATTGGTGGAGCTGCCTTCGGTCACGAAACCGTCGCGATCGACGAACCAGGCTTCGAAGGCGCCGGCCTCGCGCGCCTGCTGCTTGGCCAAGACATTTGGGAGCAGGTTGACCGATTTGATGTCGCAACGCGCCCAGCGCGTCTCCGGCGTTGTGATGACCTTTACGCCCTTGGCGGCGCGGGCCTTGATGGCCCGCACGTCGAGGTTTTTGGCGGTGATGACGATCGTTGGCTTGCCGGCGGGGGTTGGGAATTGATGGTCGCGTGTGGCGACGCCTCGGCTGACTTGCAGATAGACGATGCCATCGCGCACATGACTGCGGCGCATGGTTTCGCGCACCACCGCCATCAGGGCGCGATCGCTCATCGGCGCGGTGATGCGCAGCTCACGCAGCGAGCGGTTGTAGCGGGCCAGATGCTCATCGGAATCGCTGAGCTGGCCGCCGCGCACGGCCCACACCTCATAGACGGAATCCGCGAACTGAAATCCGCGATCCTGGATCGACACCGCCGCCCGTAACAGCGGCGTGTAGGCGCCGTTGACGTAGGCGATTGCGGTCATTCGGCTTCGTGGCCGTTCCGACCCGGCGCATCGACACCAAGCGACTTAAGCTTCCGGTGCAGCGCCGAACGCTCCATGCCGATGAAGGCGGCGGTACGCGAGATGTTGCCGCCGAATCGGGTGATCTGAACGTTGAGATATTCGCGCTCGAAGCGTTCGCGCGCATCACGCAGCGAAAGCCCAATCACCTCTTGCAGACCGTCGTGCTTGGAGAATCCAGCGGACGGCCAAGCTTCGGGCGGCAACGCGTCGACGGTGACGGGCGTCGCGGGATCGCCGGTCGCTAGGATCAGGATGCGTTCGATGACATTGCGCAGCTGGCGCACGTTGCCGGGCCAGTCGGCCGCTTGCAGCGCCGCCAACGCATCCTCACCGATCTGGCGCGCATTGACGCCGGACGTGCCCGCGAGACGGCCGACGAAATAGCCGGCGAGCTCCGGGATATCTTCACGCCGTTCCGCCAAGCCCGGCGCACGCAGCGGCACCACGTTCAGGCGGTGGAAAAGATCCTCACGGAAGCGGGCGCTTTCAATGTCGCCGCGGAGGTCGCGCGATGTGGACGAAACAACGCGCACATTCACCTGCACATCGGCCGAGCCGCCGAGGCGCTTGAAACGCTGGTCGACCAAGACGCGGAGAATTTTCGACTGCGTTTCGAGCGGCATGTCGCCGACTTCGTCGAGGAAGAGCGTGCCACCATGGGCTTGCTCGAACACGCCGATCTTGCGGGTGCGGCCGTCCGCCCCCTCTTCGCCGAAGATTTCGCTCTCCATTCGCTCGGGCGCGATGGAGGCGGCGTTGATCGCGATGAACGGTCCGCCTTGGCGCGGACTGCGCTCGTGCAACAGACGCGCGACCAATTCTTTGCCGGAGCCGGCCGGTCCAGTGATCAGCACGCGCGAATTGGTCTGCGCCACACGCTCGATAGCGCTGCGAAGATTGGCGACCACGGCCGAGGAACCGATCAAATCGTCACTCGCCGACGAGCGCGCCTTCAGCGCGTTGTTCTCACGCTTCAATCGCGCGGTTTCCTGGGCGCGTTGCACCACGAGCAGCAGGCGATCGGCGGTGAAGGGTTTTTCGACGAAATCGTAGGCGCCTTTGCGGATCGCCGCGACGGCGGTTTCAATGGTGCCGTGTCCAGAGATGACAACCACCGGCATGTCGGGGTCGATTTCCTTGAACATGGCCAATAGGTCGAGCCCGTCGATGCGGCTGCCTTGCAGCCAGATGTCGAGCACCACCAGAGCCGGCGTCCGTCGGCGCAACGCATCGAGCGCTTCGTCGCTGTCGCGCGCGGTGCGCACTTGATGGCCGTCGTCTTGGAGGATGCCGGAGACGAGTTCGCGGATATCGGCCTCGTCGTCGATGATGAGAATATCAGACGCCATCAGCTTTTTCCTTCGCGGTGTTCTGCGGTTGCGTCAGCGGATTCTTCGCCGCGTTTGGGAAGCACGAAACGCACGATCGCCCCGGGCGCAGAGCCCGGCGCGTCGTCAAGTTCAATCAGCCCGCCATGGTCTTCGATGATACGCGCGACGATGGCGAGGCCGAGGCCCGCGCCTTTGACGCGCGTGGTGACGTAAGGCTCGATCAGGCGATGGCGGTTTTGCGCCGGGAAGCCCAAGCCGTTGTCGATCACTTCAAACTGAACGCCCGTTTCGAGGTCGCGCAAGCGCACGATGACGAAGCCGTCCTTCGGTTCACCGTCGCGCGCGCGGCGCGCCTGCACGCTCTCAGCGGCGTTTTTGATGAGGTTCAGGAGCGATTGCGCGATTAAGCGCTCGTCGCAGACCAAACCGATCGGCGCGTCAACGCCCTCGACCTCAATGCGCACGTCCGCGAACGCCAAACGCTGACCGAAAGCGGTCGAGCGAGCGACGTCGCTCATGTCGGCGAAGGCCATGCGCGGCGTCGGCATGCGCGCGAAGGAGGAAAACTCATCGACCATCCGGCCAATGTCGGCGACCTGGCGGAGGATCGTGTCCGTGCACTTTTGGAAGGTGTCGGGATCGGAGGTGATTTCGGCGGCGTATTTGCGCTGCAGTCGCTCGGCGGAGAGCTGAATGGGCGTCAGTGGGTTCTTGATCTCGTGCGCGATGCGGCGGGCCACATCTTTCCAGGCTTCCTGGCGTTGAGCCGAGATGAGCTTGGTCATGTCGTCGAAGGTGAGCACCAGGCCGCCTTCGGAATCGGGGCTCATGCGGATGCTGAGGTTGAGCGACTGGCCGTCACGCATGATGTCGACGCGCTGCGGCGCGGTTTCGCCGGAGGGCGCTGCTTGATTGAGAAGGTCCGCAAATTCCGGCGCGGCGTCGATCAGCCGGCGGCCCACCAAGGCGCTGCCGCCGTGGCCAAGCAATTGCGCCGCCGAGCGGTTCGCCGCGGTGATGCGCCCGTCGCGATCGAGACCGACGACGCCGGCGCTGACGCCGCCGAGCACGGTTTCGATGAATTGCGAGCGGGTGATGGCATCGTCTTGGGCGGTGACAAGATCGCGGCGCTGCGCGTCGAGCTGCGAGGTCATCGAGTTGAAGGCGCTGGCGAGCGCATCCATCTCGTCGCGCTCAGGGCCGGCGGACACGCGCACATTGAGATCGCCGGAAGCGACGCGGCGCGCGGCGTTGGCGAGACGCCCCACCGGTTCGGAGATACGGGTGGCGTTCTCTAGCCCCAGCCACACAGCGCCCAGCAAGACCAGCCATGCGGTGGCGAGATATGAGAGCGCGAAGACGATGCGCAATTGATCCTGGCGCGCTTGTGCTTCGTTGTAGTCGACGGTGGACGCTTCAAAATTGATGAGCGTCGCCATGATGGTGGGGTCGAGCGGGCTCGTCACGTACAGATAGGCGTCGGTGTAATCGTCGAGCCGATAGAGCGCGCGCAAGGCGCTGAGCGGGCGATCGATCAGCATCCACACGTTGCCGGTGTTGGCTTCGGTGACGGCGCGTGCAGGCGGTGGCGCGTAGGTGGGTGCGTTGTCCCCTTCCGCGCGCGCGAGCACATCGAGGCGGGAGTCGACCACGTAAGCAGAGGCAAGGCCGCGACGTTCGGCCTGGGCGGCAAGGAATTCGCCGTAGCGTGTACGATCCACCGTCAGGCCGGCGCGGGCGCGGTTGAGATCTTCCGACATGGCGAACATTTCGCCAGTGAGGTCGTCGGTGGCGCGCTGCACGTAGGCCGCGCCCACGGCGCTGGCGCTTTCCGTCATCGTGCGGACGCGTTGATCGAACCAGCCCTCAACGGTTCGGCTGAAGGTGAGACCCATGAACGCGGCGACGATGATTGCCGGCGCGACAGCGGCGAGGCTGAACAACGCGACGAACCGAAGGTGCAGCTTGCCGCCAGTTTGCGCGGCTTGCGACGCGCGGGCGATCTTGCGGATGCGGTGCGCGAGAATGAAGGAGAGGACGAAACACAACACCAGCGCGAACGCCAACACCGCCATGATGGCCGGGCTTGCCGGCCCCGTGACGCCCGCGCCCGACAGGGCAAAGGCGGTCGCAGCGGCGGTCAACAGGGCCGCCACCCCATAGCCGATCGCGAACCAGATCGCGCTGCGGCTGGGCTGGCTAATGGCGTTGATCGTCGTCTGGCCCTGTGGCTCCGCTGCAAGCGGCAGGCTCATACCGTGGCGCCTCTATGTTGCGTTGTTGCAACATCTGTAGGCGCCCGGACACGGTCGCGTCAATCGCCTCTGCCAGTTCGCAGACCCAGGACCTGAATCTTCTTCCGCAAGGTGTTCCGGTTGATGCCGAGGACGGCGGCCGCCTTGATTTGGTTGCCGCGGGTGGCGTGAAGCGTTTGGGTGATCAGAGGACGCTCCACCTCCGCCAGCACCCGGTCGTAGAGGCCGGCGGCTGGGAGTTGCGCACCGGCGGCGGCAAATTCGCGCCGGAGGCGACGCAACAGCGCACCCTCGAGGTCTTCCGAGACGGTGGGTTCGTCGGTGTCGGCGACCTGGGCGATGTCGAGCTCCTGGCCGATTTCGCGGGCGGTGATGGCCGGGCCTGGGCACAAAGCCACGACGCGCTTCAGCAGATTTTCGAGTTCGCGGACGTTGCCGGGCCAATCGTGCGCTTTGAGGCGTTCGACGGCGGAGGCGTCGAGGGTTTTTTCCGGAAGCCCGTCGCGTTTGGCGCGCACCAGGAATGCGCGTGCAAGATCGGCGATGTCGGCGGTGCGATCGCGCAGTGGCGGCAAACGCACGGTGACGACAGCGAGCTTGTAGTAGAGATCCTGGCGGAAGCCGCCTTGACGCGCGAGCGCGCCGAGATTGCGTTGCGCGGCGGCGATCAGGCGGACGTTGGCGTTGTCTTCCTGCAGCAGGCCAACAAGGCGTGTTTGCGCCTCGGCAGGAAGCTCATCCACGTCTTCAAGAAACAGCGTCCCGCCCCGCGCTTCGGCGAGCTTGCCCTTTGGACCGAACAGATCGGCCTCAACACGCGCTGCGTTGGCGCCGGCGAGCGCGAGCGCCACGAATGGCCCATTGGCGCGCCGGCTGAACTCGTGCAGCGCGCGCGCGACGCGTTCTTTACCGGAGCCGCTTTCACCTTCGATCAGCACCGTGAGGTCCGTGCCGGTGACGCGCGCCATCACGCGATACACTTCCTGCATCGCTGGGGAACGGCCGATCAGGGGCAGGCGCTCTTCCTTCTCCGCCTTGCTGGCTTCCGCACGCGATTTCGCGTCAGGTCCGGCCGAGAGCGCGCGCCGCACGGTGGCGATCAAAACGTCGAGATCGAAGGGCTTCGGCACGTAATCATAAGCGCCAGCGTCAGCGGCGGAAAATGCGGTGGTGACGGTGGATTGTGCGCTCATGACGATCACGGGCAGTTCCGGGCGCGCCGCGCGCAGGCCGGGCAGAACGTCGAATACGCAATCGTCGCCCATGTAGACGTCGGAGAGAACCAGATCGCCCTCCCCTTCGCGGACCCATTTGGAGAGGGTGGCGACATTGCCGGTGGCGCGCACCGCGTAGCCCTCTTTGGTCAGAGCCTGTGAGAGCACGAACCGCAGCGAGGCGTCGTCGTCGGCAATCAGGATGTTGGCGCTCATCGGGCTTCGTCCTCAGGGGCGATGGGAAGGAAAATCTTGAAGGCGGTGCGACCCGGCGCGCTATCAACCTCGATGCGCCCGTCGTGGCGGCCGATCACGTCAGCGGCGACAGTGAGGCCAAGGCCCATGCCGCCGGCTTTGGTGGTGGCGAACGCTTCGAAGACGCGTTCGGCGACGTCGGGGTCGAGGCCGGGGCCGTTGTCGATGATTTGGATTTCAAGCTGCGCACGCGCGGCGCTGGCGCCGGCGGAGCGATATTTCACGCCGGGGCGATAGGCCGTGATCAACGCGATTTCGCCATTGCCGCGATCGGCCACAGCTTCGGCGGCGTTCTTGGCGATGTTGAGAAACGCTTGGATCAGCTGATCGAGATCGCCGCGCACCTGCGGCAAGCTGGGGTCGTAGCGTTCGCTGATCTTCACGCCGGGCGCGCTCGACGCCACCAACTGGCGCACGCGCTCAAGCGCTTCGTGGATGTTCAAGCGATGGAAACGCGGCGCCTCGAACGCGCCCATGGGGTCGATGCGATCCGTAAGGCGGCCGATGCGATCGACCTCGTCGCAGATGAGCTTGGCGAGCGCGGCGGTGTCGGCATCGTCAGTGCGGCCGATCAATTGCGCCGCGGCGCGGATGCCGGCCAACGGATTGCGGACCTCGTGGGCGAGCGTGCGGGCGGCGCTGTTGACGCCGCCTGGCGAAGGCATCGCACGCGGACGCGGCGGCGGCGACAACACCAGCGCGACGAAATTGGCGTCCCCTACTGGCGCGGCCGTCACCATGGTGCGCCCGAGCGCGAAACCGGGGCCGGAGAGCGGGATGTCTGCTTCGGCGACTTGTGCGCCGGTGCTGAGCGCGCGGCGTGCAAGCGTAACGAGCGGCGCGTCTGCGCCGAACACTTCGGCCAGGCGTTTGCCGAGCAGGCCACGGCCGGCGCCAGCGAGCAATTCGGCGGCGGCGGCGTTGACGACGCGCACGCGTTCGCTGGCATCGATGCCGATGACCGGTGTTGGCAGCGCTTCAAGCCAACGTTCGGCGTCGGGTGCGGTGGCGCGGATCGGCCAGGGGTGCAGCGCGGCGTCCTTCATGCCGCTTGCCTTTCTGCGGCCCGGTCAAACAAGCGAGCCAGTCCTGCCTTGACCGCGCTTGGATCGGTGAGCGTGCAGATGCGTTTGCGTTCGTCGCGCGCATCGGGGCCGATCACGGCGTCGATCGTCCAGGCGATGTGCTTGCGTGCAACGCGCAGGCCCAGGCCCTCGTCATAGAGCGCAAGCGAGTCATCGTAGAGCTCAAGCAGGCTTTGCAGCAGGACCTGCGGTGCTGGCGCGCTGACTTCGCCGCCATGACGCAGTGCGTGTTCGATTGCAGCCGGCAGCCACGGCTTGCCCTGCGCGGCGCGGCCGATCATGACGCCAGTGGCGCCCGAGCGCGCCATGGCGAGGCGCGCATCGGCGGCGGACGTGATGTCGCCGTTGGCGATCACGGGGATCGAAACGGCGCGGACGACCTCGCCGATCGCGGTCCAGTCAGCTTCACCGCGGTAGAATTGGCAGCGCGTGCGACCATGCACGGTGATCATGCGCACGCCGACGGCTTCGGCGCGCTCGGCGATGTGAGGTGCGTTGAGCCAGCGTTCGTCCCACCCGAGACGCACCTTCAGCGTCACCGGCAAACGTGTTGCGGCGACGGTGGCCTCGATCAGGCGCAGCGCTTGCTCGGGTTCGCGCATCAAAGCTGAGCCACATAGGCCGCTGGTCACGCTCTTCGACGGACAGCCCATGTTGATGTCGATGATGTCGGCGCCGGCCTGCTCGGCCATGCGCGCGCCTTCGGCCATCCAATGTGCGTCGCGCCCGGCGAGCTGGACGACGAGCGGACGGATCGCGCCAGCGCCGGCGGCGCGCCGCACCATGTCGACACGCTCACGTGCGAGCGCCTCGGAGGCGACCATCTCTGAAACACAATATTTGCCGCCGAACGATTTGACCTGGCGACGGAACGGGACGTCCGTCACGCCGGCCATCGGCGCGAGCGAGACAAGCGGTGGAAATTCGTCCAAACCGGCCATGACTCCGTCCTCGGCGGGGAGTGTAGGGCGCCCAAAAAGCGGGCGCCAGCGTTTTCATGCTGCGATGCAGCAGAGTTGTTCGGGGGCATGATTGCCTAAGGTTGCAGCCCTGATTGTTGCTGCGGGCCGTGGAGAACGGGCCGGCGGTGGGCTTCCGAAGCAATATCGACCCCTGGCGGGGCGTTCTGCGCTTGCCTGGTCGGTTGCGGCGTTCGCAGGTGCGGGAGTGACGGAGGTTGCGGTCGCGATCAACGCTGAGCACCGCCCGTTGTTTGACGCAGCTCTGGGCGCGCAGGGCGGAGTTCAAGCCGTGATCGGGGGCGAAACACGGACGGCTTCCGTGCGCGCGGGGCTTGCGGCGTTGGCGACCGCGGCGCCCGACATTGTGTTGATCCACGACGCCGCGCGGCCGGGATTGGATGCAGCGATGGTGCGTGCGCTGATCGCAGCCATTGAAGCTGGTGCGCACGCGGCCGCCCCTGCCCTACCCGCTGCCGACACGGTGCTGCGCGTTGACGGGCAGGGGCGTGTGATCGGGGAGGCCGACCGCACCGCTCTGCGTCGCGTGCAGACGCCGCAAGCGTTCAAGTTTGCCGAGATCGTGCGCGCTTATGCGACGGCAGAAGCGAGCGCCGCGTTCAGCGACGACCTCGCGGTGGCGCGCGCAGCCGGGATCGAGACGGTGCTTATCGCCGGCGATCCGCGCCTGATGAAGCTGACTTATCCGGAGGACGAGGCTGTGCTCGAAGCGATCTTGAGCGGCTCACGCATCACCTGCGTTGGCCAAGGCATTGACGCCCACAGGTTCGGGCCCGGCGATCATGTGACGCTGTGCGGGGTGAGGATCAGCCACGACAAGGGTTTGGTGGGGCACTCGGACGCCGATGCGGGCTGGCATGCTTTGGTCGACGCTATTCTGGGCGCGCTCGGCGAAGGCGATATTGGCGCGCATTTCCCGCCGAGCGATCCGCAATGGAAAGGCGCGGATTCCGAACGCTTCCTGCGTCACGCCGTGGAGCTGGCCAAGAAGCACAATGCGCTGATCCAGCACGTCGACATCACTTTGGTGTGCGAGCGCCCGAAGATCGGCCCGCACCGCGAGGCCATGCGTGCGCGAACCGCTGAAGTGCTGGGCCTGCCGCTCTCGCGCGTCAGCGTGAAGGCGACGACGACGGAGCGGATGGGGTTTCTTGGGCGGGAGGAAGGCTTGGCGGCGCAGGCCGTGGCGAGCCTGGATCGGCCGGCGTAGCGTCGCCTTTGCAGCGCTCCATGTGCGGATAGACGCGGCATTCCTCGCGGCCTGTCAGACTATCCCAAAGCGCGCGCGGCAAATTGATATAGTCATCCGACCAGGAGCGGCCGGCTGGGGCGTCGAACACGCGCCAGTTAGATGTCGCGTAGAGCGGCAATTGCGCGATCGCTTGCGGATTGCGCGAAAGGATCATCACGCTCGCGGGCAAACCGACCGGCAACGGATTGCCCTCGTCATAGACGTAGTCGCTGACGCGATAGAGCGACGGCGCATCGATGTCCCGCGCGACGCGGGCTGCCTCCGACACGAGCGCCAGATTGCGGTTCGAGAGGTGCAGGATGACGATGCCGCGCTCGCTGGTTTTGCGCAGGTAAAGGTCGATCGCTTCGCGCGTTAGCAAGTGCGCGGGGATGGCGTCGGACGAGAACGCATCGACGATAATCACATCGTAGAGACCATCGGGCTCTTCGGCGATTTGCAGACGCGCGTCACCCAGTTCGACGCGGGCGTTCGGCTGGCACTCCGGCACGTAACTGAAATCGCCGCCTGGTTGGACAGAGAGGCGCACGACGGCGGGATCGATCTCAAAGATGGTGAGGTGGTCTGTCGGCGCGGTGAGGCAAGCCGACGAGCCGGCGCCCAGACCGATCAGTGCGACATTGTTGGTTTCGCCCGTCGAGAGACCGGCCATGATCGCTTCGCCGAGCGCGGTGCGCGGGTTGTAGTACGTCAGCGGCGTGCGCGAGACGCCCTCGCCCACCAATTGCGCGCCGTGAATCGTGGTGCCGTGCATCAGCGTGCGCATTTCGACCGGCGGGCGGCCTTCTTGGACTGGATAGTCAATCGCGCGGGTGCGCAGCACGCCGAAGAAGCTGCGCTCTTGAGTGATGATGCGGCCGCCGCGCGCATCGTCGAGGAAGAAGATGCCAAACCCCAGCAACACCAAAGCGGCCATGATGCGTGGACGCGCGCCGTTCAGCAGCACGGCAATGCCGCAGACGGTCAGGCCTGCGGCGGTGAGCAGATCCTCGCCGGCGCGATTGGCGCCGGTGGCGAGCACAAGCATCAGCATCAAGGTCGGCAGCGCGGCGCCCATGGCGAAATCGGCGACGCGGCCCGCGCCGTTGCGTGGCTGAATTGTGCTGTGAACGACAAACACCAAGGTCAAGAACGACAGCACGATGATCGCCGCGCCCCATGGCTGCGCGACGATGAAACTGGTCCCAACACCCTCTGTCGTCACCTCGTGGAAGATCGTGGGGATGTTGAAGAGCACATAAATCATCAGCGCCGCGTAGAGCGCGCCGACGGCGAGGAAGCTGTAGCGCAGGAGCGGCGGACGTTCTTCGTCGACGTTCCAGCCGGCGGCGAGCACGGCGGCCGCCGCCCCCAAGGCGCCGGCGATGACGATGGTGTCGACCACCGCCCAGCGCAGCGTGATCAGCAGCACCGCGCCCATCATCAAAGCCGCGGCGATCACGGCGTCCGAGAGGCGCTCCATCCACAAATCGTCGTTGGGACGGAACAGACACGCCAGCGCCAGCGCGAGCGGATATTCGTAGACGTTGTTGAAGATCACTGGTGCGGCGAACGCCGCCAGTGCGCCGCCGACCACCCCGCCCAGCGAAACCCACAAATAGAACTCGGTGAGATAGCGCGCGCTTGGCCGCGATTTCGAGAGCGCGAGGTGGCACACCAGCGCGCTGAAGAAGAAGCCGGTGAGTACACCGGTGATGGACAAGCCCCATTCGCGCGAATTGATGTAGCAGAAGAACAGAAAGAACAGCGCCGCCGGGTGAATGATCAACGTGGCGGGGATGATCTTCTCGCTGCCGCGCGCGAACGCGATGACGAACGTGAGCAGATAGAGCGCGAGCGGAATCACCCACAGCATTGGCGCAGAGGCCACGTCGGTGGTGATGTGCAGCGTGACACCGAGTGAAAGCGCGGATGGAACGGCGGCGGCGGCAAGCCAATAGAAACGCTGGCGCCAAGTGGGCCGCGTCTCGGGCGCGATGTCGGCGGGTGTGGCCGTTGTTGTCTGCGTGTTCGCGATCAAGGCGGCAGCCGCGGCGATGGCGACGAGCGCTGCAACGAACGCGTACGCGCCCGACCAGGCGCCGCCCTGCTGCGACACGGCTAGCAACGGTTCGATCAGGGCGGGATAGGCCAACAGACCGATGAAGCTACCGAGATTGCTAGCGGCGTAGAGATAGTAGGGATCATGCGCGTCGGCGCGGCCGGTGCGGGCGTACCAGGATTGCAGCAGCGGCGCTGTTGCTGACGCGGCCGCGAACGGCGCGCCGACCGAAAGCGCGAGGACGCCGATCAGCCACATCGCAGGATGGTCGGAATCTGGCGGCCCAAACGCGCCGCTGACATGCAGCGGCAACATCGCCGAGGCGGCGATCAGCACGGCGGCGTGGATCGCCACCTGCACACGCAAATCCTTCACGCGCGCGAGTAGGTGCGCGTAGAGGTACCCAACCAGCAATGCGCCTTGGAAAAACGCCATCGAGGCGTTCCACACCGCCGGCGAACCGCCGAGCAGCGGCGTCACCATGCGGCCGAACAGCGGTTGCAGTACGAAAATGAGGGCGGCGCTGGAGAACAACGCCAGCGCGAAGATCGGCGCCGCCGCGCGGCGCGCCAGAGCCTGCATGGGCCTCCCCTCTCGTCGCGCGGGTTCTGCCATCGCCCGCCGCCGCTGGGAATGGACAAAATCCAGCGCTCGCCGCAGCGTGCGGCCGATGAGTGACGATGCCGCCCTTCGCGCCCAAGCGCGCGCCCTGATCGAGAAAGCCAAAGCGAAGGGGGTGATGCTTGCAACGGCTGAAAGTTGCACGGGCGGACTGATCGCCGGGTATCTCACAGCGATCGCAGGCTCTTCGGCGGTGCTGGAACGGGGTTACGTCACCTATTCCAACGACGCGAAGGTGGAGCTGCTGGGCGTCCCGGCCGCGATTGTCGCGGCCTACGGCGCCGTCAGCGAGCAGACTGTTCGCGCCATGGCCGAAGGCTGCTTGGCGCGCAGCCGCGCCGATGTGTCGGTGGCCGTCACCGGCATTGCAGGACCAACCGGCGGGAGCGCGGACAAGCCCGTCGGTCTCGTCCACCTCGCTACGGCCGCGCGGGACGGCGCCATCGTGCATGTCGAGCAGCGGTTTGGCGCACTGGGCCGCGACGAGGTGCGGCTGGCCACGGTGGCGGTGGCGTTGACGATGCTCGACGACGCGCTCGGTTAGGCCTTTGGCTTCAGCGCGTCTGCGGTGAGCGCCTCGATGGCGGCGGCGACTTTGTCAGGCTTGGTGAGCATGCCGAAATGGTCGGTCATCTCCTTGCGCGTGCTCCACTTCATCCATTCGGCATCGTCGTGCGGGCCCTGATAGGACTCGCTCAGTTGCAGATAGCCGATCGGAACTTTTTTGATGGGCTCGTTCGGCGGCGCGACTTCGGAGAAGTAGGCCATCGGCAATTGCGTCAGCTCGCTGACGAGAGATTGGCGGATGCGCGCGTCGGGCAGCATCGGGTTGAACACGTCGGGCGCGAACCATTTGTCCCAGGTGGGCAGTTTGCCGTCCTTGGCGAGCGCGAAGAGCTGTTGCGTGAGTTCGATCGGCGCGTGATCGGTCCAAGATTTGTTCTGGTGGGGCAGCATCGCGTCGACGAAAAGCGCCGTACGCACTGGCGCGGGTGAAGCGCCTGCGATGGCGGCCATAAGTCCGCCTGCGCCGCTGTGCGCGACGAGGACGACGCCGTCCTTCGGATTGGCGGCGCGTATGTCGCCAGCAACCAGGGTCGCGACTTTTGGATAATAAGGGCCAGCTCCCGCGAACGCCGGATTGAGGTTTGGCGTGACGACGTTGTGGCCACGCTTTTTCAGAGCTTCGGCTGCACTGCGCCAGGTGACGGGGCCCATCAGCGGACTGTGGATCAGGACGTAGGTGTGTTTCATGGGCACTCCCCTACCCAAGCCAGAGCGCCGGCGCTAGCCGAGACGCCGTTTCGCCTCGGCCTCGAACGCAGCCATGACGCGCCCGGCCACGCGCTCCCGATTGGCGTGCAGGAGGCCCTGCAGAACGGGGTTCTTGAACTCGTAGCTGATCCAGAAATGCACTTTCGAGCCGCCATCGGGTGCCGGCAGGAAGCGCCAGCGATTGTCGAGGGATCGGAACGGACCTTTGACGAGCGACACATCAACCGCGCCAGCCTCGGGGTTGCAGCGGATTTTCGAGGTGAAGCGTTCGGTGATCGCCTGCCAGCCGACAATGGCCTCGGCCTCGCCGTCCCAACCGCCGTTCGGGTTTTCCTTTTCGCTCAGCACGCGGACGCTTTTGAGCCAGGGGATAAACTTCGGATAGGCGCGCACGTCGCCAACCATACGGCACAGATCGGCGGGCGCGTAAGGCAACACCCGCTCTGCTTCGAGGGTCGTACGCGCCATCGTCAGCCGGACTGAAGCGACCGCTCGCGCGCAGCGCGCAGCTTGGCGAAATCTTCGCCGGCGTGGTGGGACGAGCGCGTAAGCGGCGTGGCGGAGACCATCAAGAAGCCCTTGGCGTATGCGATGGTTTCGAGCGCTTTGAATTCGTCAGGCGTCCAGAACTTCTCGATGGCGGCGTGCTTCTTGGTTGGCTGGAGATACTGGCCGATCGTGAGGAAATCGACGCCGGCGACGCGCAGGTCGTCCATCACTTGCAACACTTCGTCTTTGGCTTCGCCGAGGCCGACCATCAGGCCGGATTTGGTGAATTGCGACGGATCGCGCTGCTTCACGGAATCGAGCAAGCGCAGCGATTGGTAATAGCGCGCGCCGGGACGGATCGAATGATAGAGGCGCGGCACAGTTTCGAGATTGTGGTTGAAGACGTCCGGCTTGGCGTCGATCACCCGCTCAGCTGCGCCTGGCTTGCGGAGAAAATCCGGCGTTAGAATTTCGATGGTGGTGTCGGGCGCACGACGGCGGATCGCTTGGATCACGCGCTCGAAATGCTCGGCGCCGCCATCGTCGAGGTCGTCGCGATCGACCGAGGTGATGACGACGTGCTTCAGCCCCATTTGCGCTGTGGCGATGGCGACGTTCTCGGGCTCATCGGCGTCGAGCGCGTTCGGCTTGCCGGTGGCGACGTTGCAGAAGCTGCAGGCGCGTGTGCACACCTCGCCCATAATCATAAACGTGGCGTGCTTCTGGCTCCAGCATTCGCCGATGTTGGGGCACGCCGCCTCTTCGCACACGGTGGTGAGCTTCAGCCCGCGCACAAGCTCTTTTGTTTCATGGTAGCCGGCGCTGGTGGGCGCGCGGACGCGGATCCAATCCGGCTTGCGCGGTGAGGCTTGGTCGGGCCTCGCCTGTTTCTCGGGGTGGCGTGGTCGCTCTTCCCCATTCTGGCGCAAATCGATCAAGGTCGGCATGGGCCGAACATGAGGCTTTCGCCCATGCGCCGCAACGGCTGGAACCGGATGGGAGCATGGCGGCCATTAACCCTCTGGGGCGTTCACTTGCCAAAACCGATCGGCCCGCTAGGCTTGTTACAACCGTGAAATAATAATCACGGGAGAACCACGCCCGCGCGGTTGCGGGGCGGGTCCTTGGAGGCGTCACGTACCCATGGCCAATCGTCCTTTTGACCTGGCGCGCACCCGTATCACCCTGTTTGGGGCTTTGCTTCGGGGACGCGACGAGAGAGGCGGCAAGTTCAAGATCCTGGAGGATCACGAACGCAAACCCCTGAGCTACGACGACATCGTGCGCGCCGCGTTCGCGCTCGGCGACAAGTTCGATCTGCTGATCAAGAAGAATGAAACCGCCGGCATCATGCTGCCAACAGGCGCAGGCGCTGCGGTGACGTTTTTCGCGTTGCATGCGATCGGGCGCACGCCGGCGATGTTGAACTTCACCGCAGGCGCGATGAATTTGAAATCGGCCTGCGAAGCCGCAAACGTCAAAAAGATTCTGACCTCGCGCGCGTTCATCCGCATCGCGAAGCTCGAGGCGCTCGAGGCCGAGCTCTCGAAATTCGTGAAGCTGATTTATCTCGAAGATGTTCGCAAATCGATCGACTTTGGCGACAAGGTCGTCGCGCTGATCAAAGGCTCGTTCCCGCGCATGTTCGCGGCGAAGGCCAACCCGGACGACACCGCCGTCATCCTCTTCACCTCTGGCTCGTACGGCACGCCGAAAGGCGCGGTGCTGAGCCACGCGAACCTCGTCTCCAACGTCGAACAAGGGCATGCGCACGTGCCGTTCGAGCCGGATTGGAGCTTCTTCTCGCCGCTGCCGATGTTCCATTGCTTCGGGCTTCTGGCGGGCGTGCTGCTGCCGCTGTTCACCGGGCACAAGGCGTTCCTGTTCCCCTCGCCGCTGGCGGTGAAAGAGATCCCGAAACTGATCAAGGACACCGGCGCCAACGTCTTCTTCGCAACGGACACGTTCGCGCAGCAATATGCGCGCAACGCCGACGACGAGGACATGAAGGGCATTCGCCTGATGGTGCTGGGCGCCGAACGTGTGCGCCCGGAGACGCGCGAGATGTACGCTAAGCGCTTCGGCGTCGAGCTGCTTGAGGGCTACGGCGCGACCGAAGCCTCGCCTCTGATTTCCGTGAATGTGCCGGCGCGCAATCGCCATGGCACGGTTGGGCAATTCGTGCCCGATCTGGAATGGCGACTTGAGCCTGTGCCCGGCATCGAAGGCGGCCAGAAGCTTTATGTGCGCGGGCCGAACGTGATGCGCGGCTATCTCGATCCGACGAAGCCGTTCGGCATCGATCTCTTGCCGCAAGGTTGGCACGACACTGGCGACGTCGTCGACGTCGACGCCGATGGCTACATTCGCATCCTTGGCCGCGTGAAGCGGTTTGCGAAAGTGGGCGGCGAGATGGTGTCGCTCAACGCCGTCGAGAGCTACGCGCAGCAAGTGTGGCCGAACGCGACGCATGCGGCCATCGCCATGCCTGACAGCCGCAAGGGCGAGAAGATCATCCTCTTCACCAGCCAGAAGGACGCCGAAGCCAGCGCGTTTCAGGCTTGGTGCAAGGCCAACGGCGTGCAGGAAATCGCCGTGCCGAAGAAGATCATCGTCGTGGAAGAGATCCCCGTGCTCGGCACCGGCAAGACGGACTATGTCGCGCTTGGACGCCTGGCGGCGGATTTGGTGGCGCGGGCTGAGGCGGCTTGAGCGACAACGCTCTCGATGTAGTTAGGCGGCGTCCTGTTTGCCCTTGGGTTCCGGATCGCGCTTCGCGCGTCCGGAATGACTGAGGGTGGTGTTGGTTGAGCGCTTTAAACGTGCAGCACTCGCCCGTACGCGTCCAGCACCGCCTCGTGCATCATTTCTGACAGTGTCGGGTGCGGGAATACGGTTTCCATCAGCTCGTGCTCGGTGGTCTCGGTCTGCATGGCGATAGCGAAGCCTTGGATGAGCTCCGTCACCTCCGCGCCGATCATGTGGGCGCCAAGGAGTTCGCCGGTCTTGGCGTCGAACACGACTTTGACCATGCCCTGATCTTCGCCGAGCGCGATGGCTTTGCCATTGCCGACGAACGGGAAACGGCCGACTTTCACCTCGCGGCCGGCGGCCTTTGCTTTGGCTTCGGTGAGGCCGACGCTGGCGACTTGCGGATGCGCGTAGGTGCAGCCGGGGATGCGCTCCTTGATCATCGGATGCGGCTTTTGGCCGGCGATGGCTTCGATGCAGATGATCCCTTCGTGGCTGGCTTTGTGCGCGAGCCAGGGCGCGCCGGTGACGTCGCCGATGGCGTAGAGGCCGGCGACATTGGTTTTGCCGTAGCCGTCGGTGACGATGTGGCCCTTCTCGGTTTTCACGGCCAGCGTTTCGAGCCCGAGGTTCTCGATGTTGCCGGTGATGCCGACAGCGACGATCGCGTGTGATGCGGTGAGCGTCTCTTGCTTGCCGTTTGAGGCGACGATGGCTTCGACGCCGTTCGCGGTGGCCTTGAGCGATTTCGCTTCGGTGGATGTGAGGATTTTGAGGCCCTCTTTCTCGTAGCGCTTCTTGGCGAAGTCGGAGATTTCTTCGTCTTCGACGGGCAGCACGCGGTCGAGCAATTCCACCACAGTCGTTTTCACGCCGAAGGCTGCGTAGAAGCTGGCGAACTCGATGCCGATCGCGCCGGAACCGAACACGAGAAGGCTCTCGGGCCATTCGGGCGGCGTCATCGCGTCGCGATATGTCCAGATGCGCTTGCCGTCAGCCTTGAGGCCGGCCGCGGGGATTTCGCGTGCACGCGCGCCTGTGGCGAGAATGACGTGCTTGGCGTCGTAGGGCGTGTCTTTGCCGTCCTTCTTGACGATCACTTTGGGCGCCGCACTGCCCTTCTCGAGGCGCGCATCGCCGGCGATCACCTCGATCTTGTTTTTCTTCATCAGGAACTGGACGCCCTTCTCCATGCGTCCAGCCACGCCGCGCGAGCGCTTCACCACCGCTTCGGGATCGAACTTGAGGCCTTCGATGGTGAGGCCGAAATCCTTGGCGTGTTGGACGTTGCGATAAACCTCCGCCGAGCGCAGCAGCGCTTTCGTCGGGATGCAGCCCCAGTTGAGGCAGATGCCGCCGAGCCGATCGCGCTCGACGATGGCGGCCTTCAGGCCAAGTTGCGCGGCGCGGATGGCGGTCACGTAGCCGCCAGGCCCGGAACCGATGACGATGACGTCGAAGGATGTGCTCATGGGCTTTATCTAGCAGCCTCCGCCCGCAAATGAAGGCCGCTCGTCGCGAAGCAGGTCTGCGCTAGCCGATCGCGAACGCGTTCCTGATCCCGTCCACCACGAATTGCGCGGCGAGTGCAGCCAGCAGGATGCCGAAGATGCGGGTGATCATCGCCGCCACGGTGGGGCCCATGAATCTCGAGAGCGGGCCTGCGAGCAGGAAGGCGATCAAGCACAAGAGCAGGTTCGCCCCGGCGCCGAGCAGGATCATGGCGCGGCTCGTCAAATCCTCGTGCTGCGAGAAATAGAGCATGATCGAGGCGATCGCGCCGGGACCGGAGATGAGCGGGATCGCGAGCGGAAAGACGGAGATATCGTCCTGGTGGCCGGGGTGCTTGGCCTGCTCTGCAGCGACTTTCTCGGCGCGTTCGTCGCGCCGTTCGGAGCGTTTTTCGAACAGCATGTCGACGGCGATCAGAAACAGCAGCACGCCGCCGGCAATGCGGAAAGCGTCGATCGAGACGTGCAACTGGTCGAGAAGCCAAGCGCCGCCGAACGCAAACGCGAGCAAGATGCAGCTGGCGATGGCGACCGATTTGAACGCCATCGTGCGCCGCCATTCGGGCGTCATTGATGTCGTCATGGTGCCGAACATGGGCGCCATGGCGACGGGATCGATGGCGACGAAGAAGGTCACGAAGGAGGCCAGCAGCAGCGTCAGCATCGGCGGACCCTAGGCGATTCCTGAAACCGGATCACGTAAAGCGGCTGCGAACATAGACATCGAGCGCTTCGGCGACGTTCTGCCAAGTGAGATAGATCGTGAACACCAGAGCGGCGATGGCGAGATAAGGCGCAATGCGCGCCAGCAAGCGCCCCGCTGGCGGTGAGATCGCGCCAATGATCCAGCCGACCAGCCCGGGCAACAACACAAGCAACACGAAACAGGCGATCAAGGCGATGATCGGAAACAACGCCTCGTTCGAGGTGGTCGGCGCGTTTGTCTGGCCCTCTTGGGCGGCGTGCACGAAGGTCATGAACATGTGAATCAGCAGCAGGAACGGCATCGCCAGCCCAGCGATCATGCCGAGGCGTTCGAATGCACTCTTCTCCGCGGGCGGTTCGCCTTCGGGCCGTTTCGGCTTCGCAGATTCGAACGTCATCACCGCAAACGAGAGCGCAACCGCGACCAGCAACATCGGCCCTGCCAAACGCGCGAGTTCGGCGACCATCTCGATTGCGATTTGCATGCGCCCACCCCCTCTCGTGCAACTTGCGGGCGGGATGCTTGGTGTCAACGCAAAAGCGGCGAAGCCCGGAGACTTCGCCGCCTTCGTTTCGTTGCTAACCGATCTTACGACGGTGCGCGCAGCGCTTCGAGTTGCGCGCGGTTGAGGTCGTCAGTCGTGTAGCGCCCGTCGCGCACGGCTTCGCTGACGGCCGACGGCAGCACCACGTTGGTCGCCACCTGACCTGCCGCGCGCGTGTTGGCGGTCGCCGCACCGGGGCGCGCTTGCGCGGCCGTCGCTGCGCTCGCATCGCCTTGCACGGTTGCGCTGGCGCCGCTTGTCGCGGTCGTCGCGCGATCAGCGGCGGCGTCGGCGGTATTGGTAGCGCGCGTTGCAGCGCGGCCTGCAGCGTCGGCGGGGGGGCTGGCGCTGGGCGTGGTCACCGTGGCGCTCGCCGCAGCTTCACCGGTCGCGCTTGGCGTTGCGACGCTGGCAGAGCCGCTGGCGGAGGCTTGCGGCGCTGGCGCTGTGCGCGCGGCCTCGACAGCTTGGCCCGTGGTTTCGCGCGCTTGGGTCTGCGCGCGTTCGCGTGTTTCAGTTACCGCGCCCGTTGCGCGGTTTGTCGTCGGCGCGGTCTCCACGGTGGCGGAGCCTTGTGTTTGCGCTTGGCCGGTTACCGCGCCTGTTGTGGCGCCAACAGCGCCGCCGACAGCGCCGGTTACTTGAGCAAACGCCGGCGCTGCAATGAACAGCGACGCGGCCGCGGCCGTCGCGAACAGAGCTTTTTTCATGTGTGAACTCCCAGGGAGGATGAACCGGCGCAACGCCGGTGCTTTTGGGTGACCACGCATGAACGCGCAGGCGCGCGTTTGGCGCCGCTTTAGGCCGCTAAAATGATTGTAAAGCTCAGGTCCGTGAGAAGGCGCGAAGGTGGCGAAACAAGGCGAGCGAAGATCGCCCCGTTCCGCCACGCTTGCTTGCTAGGGCCGGATCGGCGTCAGTTCGCAGCCGCCGAAAATCCAATCCTGATCGCCGCGGAAGTTTTGATAGACGAACGTACGCTGCGGCGTTGTGCTTGGCTCGAACAGGAAAACCTCGCGACCATCGCGAGCGTTCTGGTAGCGCTCAAGCCCTATCATAGGCCGCGCCTCCTCGCCTTCTGGGCGACGCGCTGCGAAGTTCGCGCTCATCTTGTGGCCGGTGCGCCCCGGCGACCAGCACTCAACCAACCACCACGTGGACGGGCCCGGATTTGGGACGCGCATGACAACCGCACCCGCCCCCGTATTCGGCGCCGGCGCCGTAAACGTGAAGCTGCCCCAAGGCAATCCAGCGGCTGGCGTGTAGCTCGTCGTCACCCGCGAACCGGCATCGTTCACTGCGAGGTTCGTGTTCGCGTCGATGAAGGATTGCTGTGGGTTGAGGAAGATCGAGCCACCAATCGCGCTGGCGCTGACGCTCAAGCCCCAGCGTGACGCAAGCTGTATTTTGCGCAGCCGCTCGGCGTTCACTTGCGCCGGATTGAGCGCGGGCGCTGTGAAGCGTTGGCCCGTCGGATTCTGTAGGACGCGACCCGTCGGTTCTTGCAGCAGCTGGGCCTGTGGCGCCGGCGCTTGCAACGGAGCTCTTTGCATTTGCTGCTGTTGTGCGCTCGCGGGCGACAAAGCCAGCACGCACATGCATGCCGAAAGGATCAGTGTGAAACGCATGGGATAGGCCTCCCGCTTGTCCTCGCGGAGGAGAGCCTACACGCGGGACGCGCACGCGCAATCTGCCGGTTGTGTCGTGCGGAGCGGAATTTTCAGCTGCTCACAGCAGCATGGCCATCGGATCTTCGAGGAAGCTACGGAAAGCTTTCAGGAAAGCGGCGCCGAGAGCGCCATCGACGACGCGGTGATCGCAAGTGACGGTGACACTCATCATCGTCGCGATGGCGAGCGCGTCGTTCTTGACGATGGGGCGCTTCTCGCCGGCCCCGATCGACATGATCATGCCGTGCGGCTCGTTGATGATCGAGGCGAAGCTCTTAATGCCGAGCATGCCCATGTTCGAGATCGAGAACGTGCCGCCCTGGAATTCCTCCGGCTTCAGCTTCTTGTTGCGGGCGCGGTCAGCGAGATCGGCCATTTCGTGGCTGATCTGCGCGAGGCCCTTGGTTTCGGCTTGCCAGATGATCGGCGTGATCAGTCCGTGAGGAATGGCGACCGCCACGGCGACATCGGCGTGGTGGTGAAGCGCGATGCCATCGGGCGTGAAGCTCGCGTTGGCTTCCGGCACGAGTTTGAGCGCCAAGGCGGCCGCCTTGATGCACATGTCGTTGACGGAGATCTTTACGCCGGACTCGCCGAAGCGTTTGTTGATCTCGCCGCGCGCTTTGAGCAGCGCATCGATCTCGATGTCGATGCTGAGCGGAAAATGCGGCACGTCGCGGAAGCTTTCGGTCATGCGCTTGGCGATGGTCTTGCGCATAAGGTCGAGCGGGACGAGGTCGTAGCTGCCGGGGCGAATGCCTTGCTGCTCGAGCGATTTGTGCGGCGCGGGCGCTTGTGGCGCTGCGGGCGTGGTGAGTTCGCGTGATTGCTGCTGGGCGCTGGCGGCGCGCGGGGCTTTCGCGGCAGCGTCAACGTCAGATTTGACGATACGGCCGTTGGGGCCTGAGCCCTTCAGGCCCGCGAGATCAATACCGCCCTGCTCGGCGAGACGACGCGCCAGGGGCGAGGCGAGAATGCGTGCGCCGTTGCTGGCGGTGGCGTGCACGGTTTGCGGCGTTGGCGCGCGCGCCGAGGACGGTTTGTCGGGCTGTTGCTTGGCTTCAGCCGGCGCGGGCCTCGCGTCTTGCTTCGGCGCGGGCTTCGCCGCTTCGCCTTCGCCTGCGAGCGTCGCGATCGGCGTGTTGACCTTCACGCCTTGACTGCCTTCCGGCACCAGAATTTCAGCGATCACGCCCTCATCGACGGCTTCGACCTCCATCGTCGCCTTATCGGTTTCGATCTCGGCGATGACCTGGCCTGGCTCAATCTTGTCGCCGGCTTTGACGTGCCACTTGGAGAGGTTGCCCTCCTCCATCGTTGGCGACAACGCAGGCATGGTGATCTGGATCGACATCAAACGGCCTCGGTCAAAGTCTCTGTCAGTGTAAGGGGTGTCCAGCGCGACAGCCGACGCGCGATGCGCGCATCCGCGGTTTCACCGTCGAGACTGGTCAAGGTGGCGGGTTCGTCGCGCAGTTCAGGAATGTTCAAGCCGACCACGTTGGCCACGCCAACGACGCCGTCAGGGCCAATCATCTGGGTGGCGACATAGGTTCCGCAGTTGGGGCAGATGAGGAAGTCCGCGCTCTTGTGGCCAAAGCGGTAGCGAATGAGATCGTGCTTGCTCGTCAGCGTTAGATTGCCGTTCGGATCGCTCGCGGATTTGACGCCGCGCGTGGCGCAAAACGAGCAGCCGTCTTGGCGCAAGCGCACGGGGGCGTCTGTCGTGTACTCAGCGCGGACCGCGCCGCAATGACAGGCGCCGCGATAGATCATTGGCGCACGAACACCTTGGAAACGATGCGCCACTCATTGTTGACCTTCACCAAAGTGAGCGCATCGTAGAAGCGATTGGTGGAGCGGAACATCACCAGGGCGATGCGGCCATCTTGAATGTGCATGTTGAGAATGGCGCCGTCGCGTGCGCCGCCCGGCGGATTGGGGTTTGAAGCCCAACGTGTGAGCCATTCGTTCATGTCGGTGTAGGTGGTGACGGTTTCGCCGCCGCCTTGCGCAGGGGCGATAGCGATCATGGTGGCTTTGTCGGCGAGGAATGCGCGCTGCAAGCGCTCGGCGCTGGCTTCGCCCTGGCCGTGGAAATAGTCGAACACGGCGCGGGTGACGGCCTGCTCGTCCGCGCTTTGCGCGGCAGCCGGCGCGATATTGAGCGCGAGCGCGACTGAGATTGCGGCGAGCAGTCGAAGCATGCTGGGTCCTTAGCGGTAGGTGACGGCTTTCACGGCGTCGATGATGTCGTCCACGCTCGGCAGCGCGAGCGCTTCGAGGTTTGCTGCGTACGCCAATGGCGCATCGACCTGGTGGACGCGCGTGGGCGGGGCGTCGAGATAGTCGAACGCTTCGCTCATCACGCGGGCGCAAATTTCCGCGCCGACGCCGGATTGGCCCCAACCTTCTTCGACCGTGACGAGGCGGTTTGTCTTCTTCACGCTCTCGACCACGGTGGCGGTGTCGAGCGGCCGCAGCGTACGTAGATCGATCACCTCCGCGTCGATGCCCTGCTCCGCGAGCTTTTCGGCGGCTTTGAGTGCGTGGCCGACCATGCGCGAATGTGTGGAGATGGTGACGTCAGCGCCGACGCGGCGGATCTTGGCTTTGCCGATTGGCACGATCCAATCGTCCACCGCTGGGATTTCGAACTCGGTGCCGTAGAGCATCTCGTGTTCGAGGAAGACGACCGGATTGGGGTTGCGGATCGCGGCTTTCAGCAGGCCCTTCGCGTCAGCGGCGTCGTAAGGCGCGATGACGATGAGGCCAGGCACGTGGGAGTACCAGGATGAGTAATCCTGGCTGTGCTGGGCGGCGACGCGGCTGGCGGCGCCATTGGGGCCGCGGAACACGATCGACGATTTGATCTGGCCGCCGGACATGTAGAGCGTCTTGGCGGCGGAATTGATGATGTGGTCGATCGCCTGCATCGCGAAGTTCCACGTCATGAATTCGACGATCGGTTTCAGCCCCGCCATCGCCGCGCCGACGCCCAGACCCGCGAAGCCGTGTTCGGTGATCGGCGTGTCGACGACGCGCGTGGGACCAAACTCCTGCAGCAGATCGCGGCTGACCTTGTAGGCGCCTTGATACTCCGCGACCTCCTCGCCCATCAGGAATACTTTGTCGTCGCGGCGCATCTCTTCGGCCATCGCGTCGCGCAGGGCGTCACGCAAGGTGATCTTGACCATCTGCGTGCCGGCCGGGATCTCGGGATCCGCTAGCGGTGCGGCGGGCGCTCTGGCGGCTGATTTCGCCGGCTCTTGCCGCGCTTCGGGCTGCGGCGCTGTCTTCGCTTGTTGTTTGGGCGCAGGCGCTTCGCCCGCGCCATCCAGCACCGCGATCGGCGTGTTGACCTTCACGCCTTGCGCGCCTTCTTCGATGAGCAGCGCGGTGACGGTGCCTTCGTCGACGGCTTCGACTTCCATCGTCGCTTTGTCGGTCTCGATCTCGGCAATGACCTGGCCCGGCTCGATCTTGTCGCCGACCTTCACCAGCCATTTCGCGAGATTGCCCTCCTCCATCGTCGGAGACAGCGCGGGCATAAGGATTTGCGTCATCAGGCGAGCATCCCGAACAGAGCGAAAAAGATCATGCCGCTGGCGATCACGCCGGCGAGCCAGAACAGCGGACGTACGAACGGCCAGCCCGCGATGTACCAAACCGCGTGCGCGAGCCGTGACCAAAAGAAAAGTTGCGCGCCGAGCAACGTCCATTGGTTGGAGACGCCGGCGACCGCGGCGATCAGCACCAGTGGCGCGAAGAACCAAAGGTTCTCACGGAAATTATCGGTGAGGCGTTTGGTGCGGAGTTGGATCGTCGTCGGCGGCTTCAGGTTGTCGCGGTTGTTGGCCATGGCGATGCCGCCATTGGTCTGAATGCCGGTGAAGGCCTGGACCATCACCACAGCAAAGAAGAGCGCGATTGTGTAGGCGAGATATGTGAGTTCGACGGTCATGGTGATGGTCCTCCCCCGCGGAATGTATCTCAGGCGTCGATGTAGATATCCGTCATCAGTTCGCTCGGATCGGGCTCCGGGCTCTTTTGTGCGAACTCGGCGCTTTCGGTGACGACAGCGCGGATGTCGCGATCCATTTCCTTGAGTTCGTCCTCGGTCGCGTGGCCGCCATCGATCAGCAGCTTCTTGACGTGATCGATCGGGTCGCGCTTGGTTTTGATCTCGTCGACCTCTTCTTTGGCGCGGTATTTCGCGGGGTCCGACATCGAGTGACCTCGATAGCGGTAGGTTTTCATTTCCAGCAGCACCGGCCCCTGCCCTGAACGCGCGTGCTCGACGGCGCGCAAACCCGCTTCGCGCACGGCGACGACATCCATGCCGTCCACCTCTTCGCCCGGAATGGCGAAAGCGGCGCCGCGTTTGTGGAAGTGCGTTTCCGCGCTGGAGCGCTGCACACTGGTGCCCATCGCGTACTGATTGTTTTCGATGATGAACACGACCGGCAGCTTCCACAGGCTGGCCATGTTGAAGCTCTCGTAGACTTGGCCCTGGTTCGAGGCGCCGTCGCCGAAATAGGTGAGGCAGACCTTGCCATCGCCGCGATAGCGGTTGGCGAAGGCGAGGCCCGCGCCGAGCGACACTTGCGCGCCGACGATGCCGTGGCCGCCGTAGAAGGCTTTCTCGATGCTGAACATGTGCATCGAGCCGCCCTTGCCTTTGGAATAGCCGTCGCGGCGGCCGGTGAGCTCGGCCATGACGCCGTTGGCGGTCATGCCAGCGGCCAGCATGTGGCCGTGGTCGCGATAGGCAGTGATGACTTGGTCGCCGTCCTTCAGCGCGGCCTGCATGCCGACAACGACCGCTTCTTGGCCGATATAGAGGTGGCAGAAGCCGCCGATCAGACCCATGCCGTAGAGCTGGCCGGCGCGCTCTTCGAAACGACGGATGAGGAGCATGTCGCGGTAGAAGGCGAGCAGGTCGTCCTTCGAGGCTTCGGCCGCATGAACCCCGTTCGCACGCTTCGCCTGCGCCATGCCGTCTCTCCCAATGCGCTTATCTTTTGTGCACGTAAGCCCGCTGCCGCGTGTGTTGTCCACACGTCGGCAAGCGCCCCTGATATCCGCTAACGCGGGGGCTCGCTAGCCAGCTTTGCGATCGTGGAAGGAAGTTGCGATTAGCGGGCGTCGAGCGCGAACACTAGTTCCTCGCGATCGCCGGCGGCCAGCAGGACGCGGGCGCGTTCGTCGAGATAGTCGAGGTCCAGGCTCTCGGGGCGCAGGCGCGCGGCACGGGCTTCGAGATCGGCGCGCTCGGCTTCGAGCGTGCTCACCTGCTGTTCGAGGGTGCGCTCTTGAGCTTGCAAGTCGACGTACGCGACCAAGCCCTGACGGCCGGTCACGGCATGCGCGCCCAGGTAGAGAATGGCAGCGCCCAAACCCACGCTGAGGACCACCGAACCCTGCTTCGCCATAGCCTCGAAATCTCCGATTCGAGGGGAAGCTGAGTCGCAATACTTAAGGAATCCCTAAGATTCCTAATGATTCTCGAAACGTTCCGCTGGGCAGTCGAGCGCTTGGAATCAAGCACTTAGGCGGGATTTACAAGATATGGTGGCCTCGGTCCGCGCCTGACTCATGGGATGGCGTCACTCGGCCCGCCTCCGTCACTAGGAAAATTTTTCTTAGCTAAACGCGCAGAAAAAGCGGGTGCGGACCGATGTTCCGCACCCGTTCTAGTGGCACTGGGAGATGGATGAGATCAGGCGACGATCTGAGCGGCTTGGGCCAGCGTGCTCATGGCGACCGGAACGAACACGGCGCAGGCGGCGATCAGGCTGTAAAACTTGGTCATTGGTGGCTCCCCTTTGGTTTCGAAAATCTCGTTCGCCGAGGCGATGAGTGAACCTAACCGGGCCCCTCCCCGGTCGCCGTGACGATGGTCACGCCGGGGCCAGCATGAGAAACTGAGGGCATGGCGCAGCGAAAGCTGGCGGCGATCCTGTCAGCCGACGTGGCGGGGTTTACCGCCCTCATGGAACGCGACGAACTCGGGACGCTCGAACGGCTCAAGCGGACGTTCGCTGGCGTGTTCGAGCCGCGCGTCGCCGCCCATGGCGGGCGCGTGGTCAAGTTCATGGGCGATGGCGCGCTGTGCGAGTTTGTCAGCGTGGTCGCCGCCGTGCGCTGCGCGCTCGAGGTGCAAGCCGCGATGGCCGAGGCCGAGGCCGACGAAAGTCAGGGCGAAAAACTCGTCTTCCGCATTGGTGTGAACCTCGGCGACGTGATCATCGAGGGCGAAGACATTTTCGGCGATGGCGTGAACGTCGCTGCGCGGCTGCAGGCTTTGGCGGCGCCGGGTGGCGTGGCGCTGTCGCGCACGGTGCGCGAGCATGTCGCCGGCAAGATCGACACCGAGTTCGACGATCTGGGCGAGCACAGGGTCAAGAACAAGCGCCAGCCGGTGCATGTGTTCGCGTTTGGCGGAACGCGCGATGAGATAAATCCTGCGCTCTCGGAGCTGCGACCGAAGCGACGTGAGCTCGTGATCGATCTGGTGGCGCGTGCGGGCATCGACGTGAGTGATTGGTCGAGCGGCGCGCGCGGCGCGGCGGGCGCCAGCACAAACCCGAAGTATTGCTATGAGTGGGCGTTCGTGGCGCCGAGAAACGCGGTGGTGCTCAATCTCTGGCACGGCGAGTTTGAGGACGACGGCGACGACATCGTCCAGCGCGGCAATCTGCGCGAGGATGCCCGCTTTCACAGTGAGAACGGCGGCAAGCCCAATTGGATCGCGCGCGCACGAAGGTTCGATCGTGCGCTCCAGCAGGCGGTCGAGCTTGGCTTGCCTGTGCGGGTGATTGTGAACGACGGGCAGCGACGGCCCAAAGACGATCCGACGGCGAAGGCTTCGAGCGTGGCGGCGCGAGAGCTGGATGCGATGCTCTGGGCGGTGACGTCTTACAATTGGGACACAGGTGCGTTTGTGTTGACGCGCGGCGCCGCGGCCCCACGGTTCATTGACCAGTTTTCGCTGATGGCGCGGGCTGGAGCCGACGCGCCCAAGCGCGCGTCGCGGGCTTCGTTGGCGTTTGAGCGCAGTTTCTCTGTGCGCCAAGCCGCGCTGACGGCGGCGAAAGGCCATTGCGAGCATTGTGGAGCGCCTGGCTTCTTGATGAGCTGTGGATCGGTCTATCTGGAAACGCACCACATCGTGCCGCTGAGCGAAGGCGGCCGTGACGGCGTTGAGAACGTGGTCGCGCTTTGCCCAAACCACCACCGCGAAGCGCATTTTGGCGCGAGCGCGGCTGCCATGCGTGCGAAATTCCTGGCTCTGCGCCAAAGCGGCGCGCCGTGGGATGTGTCGCGCGGCTAGAAGTTCACCCGCGACGTGATTGCGCCATCGACGACAATATTGGCGCCGGTGGTGAAGCTCGCGCGCGGGCTTGAGAGAAAAACCGCGACATCGGCGATTTCCTGCGGGCGACCCATGCGGCCGAGTGGGTTGCGCGCCAGTGCGTATTTGAACATGTCGGGGCGCTCGGTCTCGGCCTTGTTCCAGAAACCGCCATCGAAAAGAATGGTGCCGGGCGAGAGCGTGTTGACGCGAACGCCCTTGGCCGCGAGCTGCTTCGAGAGGCCTTTGCCGAGATGAATGAGCGCCGCTTTCATCGCGCCATAGGCGGACGCACCGCCGGTCTCAGCGGCGGAAACAGATGAGATGAACAGCATCGACGCGTCGCCGTTCGCTTTTGCGGATGCCGCCAAGTGCGGCGCTGCGATGTCGGCGGCGCGCTGGGCCCCCATGACATCGACATTGAAGCATGCGGCCCACGCGGCTTCCGATGCGCCTTCGGCGACGGCGCTGGCATTGCAGATCAGGATGTCGAGACCGCCGAGTTGTTCGATGGCTTGGTTGAGCCAGCGCGTATAGCCGGCGGCGTCGGCGATATCTGCGACGCCGCCATGAACGATCGCGTTACCGAAGGTTGCTGCAGCGACTTCGTCACGATTGCGCGCGCAGAATGTGACGTGGGCGCCTTCGGCGACAAGCGTTTCCACAATCGCGCGGCCGATGCCACGCGTTCCGCCGGTGACGATGGCGCGCTTGCCTTTGAGATCGAGGTCCATGCGACCTCCCCTATCGGCCGATGATCGTGCCCGCGCCAGCGTAGGCGCCCATGTCGTCGAGGATTTCGGCGATGCGGATGAGCTGATTGTATTTGGCGGTGCGGTCCGAGCGCGACAGCGAACCGGTTTTGATCTGGCCGCAATTGGTGGCGACCGCGAGATCGGCGATGGTGTAATCCTCTGTCTCGCCGGATCGATGGCTCATCACCGCCGAATAGCCGGAGCGATGCGCCATTTCGACGACGTCGAGCGTTTCGGTGAGCGTGCCGATCTGGTTGACCTTGATCAGAATGGCGTTGGCGAGGCCCTTGGTGATGCCCATGGCCAAGCGCTCGGTGTTGGTGACGAACAGATCGTCGCCGACCAGCTGGCATTTGTCGCCGATCAATTCGGTGAGGGCGCTCCAGCCTTCGAAATCGTCTTCCGACATGCCGTCTTCGATCGAGACGATCGGATAGCGTGCGACGAGGTCGGCTAGGAAGGCCGCGTTCTCCGCGGGTGAGAGCGATTTCTTCTCGCCCGCCATCTCGTACTTGCCGTTCTTGAAATACTCGGTCGCCGCGCAATCAAGCGCGAGGGCGATGTCGTCGCCCGGCGTGTAGCCGGCTTTCTCGATGGCCTTCAGAATGAAGCCGATGGCTTCATCGGCGCTGGCGAGATTGGGTGCGAAGCCACCTTCGTCGCCGACATTTGTGGAATGGCCCGCGCTCTTGAGTTCCTTCTTCAGCGTGTGGAACACCTCAGAACCCATGCGCACGGCATCGGCGAAACTTTCCGCGCCGACGGGCATGATCATGAATTCTTGCATGTCGATGGGATTGTCGGCGTGGGCGCCGCCATTGACGATGTTCATCATCGGCGTCGGCAGCACGCGCGCTTGGACGCCGCCCAGATAGCGGAACAGCGGAACGGCTGCGCTGTCGGCGGCGGCTTTCGCGACAGCGAGCGAGACGCCAAGAATTGCGTTGGCGCCGAGGCGGGCTTTGTTGGGTGTGCCGTCGAGATCGATCAACGCGGCGTCGATGCGGCGCTGATCTTCGGCGTCCATGCCGACGACGGCATTGGCGATCTCGCCGTTCACCGCCTCGACGGCGTCGCGCACGCCTTTGCCCAGGTAGCGATCGGGCTCGTTGTCGCGCTTCTCGTTGGCCTCGTGCGCGCCGGTTGAGGCGCCTGACGGCACCGCCGCGCGTCCGAACGAACCGTCTTCCAGCAAGACGTCCACTTCAACAGTGGGATTACCGCGGCTGTCGAGGATTTCGCGGCCAACAATGTCTGCGATGCCGGTCATGGGAGTGTCTCGCGCTCACAAAAGTTGAGAGCGCCTTTGGACCGGATGGGCGGGCGAAACGCAAGGCCGCGCCCTATGCAAAGCGTCAGGGGTGTTAGGCGCAGCCTTCGACGAGCTGAATGCTTTCATCGCCGGCGTGGACGATGGTGGCGACGCCCGAGGCGTTGATCTCAAAACGCAGACCGCGCGCGTTCGGCGTGGTCCAGATGATCAGATCGTGGGCCGGCGCTGCGTCGTACTTGGCGGGCTGTTCGATCGCTTGGGGGAAGGCCGCGCGGATCTGTGCGTCGGTCGAGCCGATTCCAAGGCCCTGCTCGGTGAGCGCGTCGGTGGTTCCGTAGTCGCTGACGCGGGTGATGCGGCCTTCTTGGGCCATGAAGCGCAGCGGATCTTCGCCCGGCGCGCCTTCGATGTGGAGCGTCTGGCAGGCGTTTGGTTCGTCGAAATTTCCGTCAGGCACGAGCTGGGCGCCCAGCGCGGTCGAGGCCTCGGCGATGGTCATGCCGACGCGGACGGGCCCGTAGCCCTCTGACGACAGCACAGGCGCGTCAGAATTCATCGCCGGCGGAGGCTCGGCGGCAGGCTGTTCGGGCGCCGGTCCGCAGGCTGCCAACATCACGAGAACAAGTGCGGTGGCTGCCTGACGCATCGGATCAATCTTCCTTGGGTTTGAGAACCTGTTTGCCCCGGTACTTGCCGGTCTTCAGGTCAATGTGGTGCGGCCGGCGCAGTTCCCCGGACTCCGCGTCCTCGATGTAGGTGTTCTTGGCCAGCTTATCGTGCGAACGACGCATGCCACGGCGGGACGGGGTAGTTTTTCGCTTCGGGACGGCCATGGCCGGCAAACTCCTGGGGCCCGGGATCTCACATGGCCCCAGGCGAAGCGGGGCTGATAAAGGATTAGGCCCGTCCCGGCAACCCGCCCGCCGGTCCAAAACCACCGGGATTTATCGCCGGCGGGCGTTCAAGAAGAGCCGATCCTGGGAATTTGGCTCATTCTGATTGGCGAGCTGGCCCACATAGATGTCCGGCCGGCGATCGCCGTTGAAATCGGCCACCTCCACCGCGATGCTCGCGCCGAGAACCTCTACGCCGCCGAGGGCCTCGGCGGTGATGTCGGTGAAGCGGCCGCGTCCATCGTTTGCGTAGATACGCAGCGAACCGGCGTTGCCTTGCACGAGATCCAGATCGCCATCGCGGTCGAGGTCGGCGAACTTGGCGTCCAGGCTGAGATGATCCTCGACCGGCAGGCGCTCGGCCGTGCCATCACTGAAGCGGCCGGCGCCGTCGTTGATGTAGAGCCGATCCTGCGGCACCCTACCCTGCCAGGCGACGTGCGCAAAATAGAGGTCGAGATCGCCATCTGCATCGACATCGACAGGCGTCACTTTGCGGGCCTCGACATTGCCGGGTACGGGCAGGCGCGCGCGGCTTTCGTCGCTGAACACCGCTTGGCCATTGTTGATCCAAAGCGCGTGACCGCCTTCTAGGCCAAGCACGATGTCGAGATCGCTGTCGCCGTCGGCGTCGAAGAACTCGACGTCCTGCGCGACGGCGGCTTCGCGTGGAATACGGGCTTCGGTTTCATCGCGAAAAGTGCCGGCGCCATCATTGATGAGAAGCCGATCTTGCCCATCGCCGGCGATGTAGAGATCCGGCGCGCCATCGCCATTGAGGTCGGCGTGGGCGACCGCGTTGGCGATGGTGTCGGGCAATTGGCCGTAAATGCGCTCGTAGCCGCCCTCAGCGCGGGCGCGATAATATTGGTGCACATTGGCGCGGCCGAATTTGAGGTCGTCCTCCACCACCATGATGATGTCGAGGCGGCCATCGCGGTTGAAATCGGCGATCGAGACATCCTCGCTGTCTTTGTTGGCGAGGAGCGGGTTTGCGCCTTCCGGCGTGATCAGCTCCGCAGCAGGCGACGCGGGGAGATAATTTGGCGCAAAGGTGAAATGCCCGCGCCCGTCGTTGATGAGCACTTTGTTGGGTCGCCATTCCTGCGGGATAACGAGGTCGAGATCGCCGTCGCCATCGAGATCGACGGAGTCGACATCCATGCTGTTGTGCGTGACCGACGCGCGCGCGGGCAGATGCGTGTCCGTTGCGTCGGTGAACCAGGGTTGGGCGGACGCTGGGGCCGCCATGCAGGCGAACACAAGCGACGCGAACGCGACGAACCTCAGACCCATGATTTCCCTCACGCCAGCAGGTTTGCGATGTGAAGGGTGAGACAGCCACGCTGGATCGACAAGCGCGCGGCGCGGTGCGGCGAACGTGAAAAGGGCGCGACGTCGCCGCCGCGCCCTCATTTCAGGGTATTCGGCCTACCGAATGTCGACGTCGCCGCCCATCGAGGTGGCGATTTCGGTGCGCGCGGGCGCCCCACCGACACGAACCGAGCCGCCCATCGAGGCGGCGGCGTCCAGTGTTTGGGTGGCGAACACGTTGGCGTCCCCGCCCATCGAGGCGGCCACATCGGCGGTATTGCAATGCAAGCCGCTGGCGTCGATCGCACCGCCCATCGCCGCCGCCGCCGTTAGATCGGTGCAGGTTCCGCTTGCGGTAAGTTCGGCGCCCATTGCGGCGGCCAGCGAAAGCTCGCTAGCGGCAATCCTGGTCGCCGTCATTTCGACCCCGCGCGAGGCCGCCAGCGCTTCGAGCTCCGGCATCGTGATCTGCACACGCGCGTTGATGCGTGGCTCGCCACCGAACCAATTGCGGTTGCGCGGCTCGATCTTGAGCATGCCGTCGTCAATCTCGGTTTTCAGCCGTTCGGCGTCGGCGCCGGTGATCTCGACGCGATAGGTTTCGCCGATGGTGACGTCGACATCGTAACGGCCAGACGCCGCCACGCCGGTGAAGCCTGAGAGGTCGCGAACCTCCGCCATCGCAGGCGTGGCCAGCGCGAGCGCGGCGAGCCCAATGAGCGTTTGCTTGTGCATGATGATTTCCCCTTGGCTTAGCTGCGACGCAGCGAGCCGCCCGACGAGAGCGATACGTCACCGATCTCAGGATCGCCGCCGGCATTGATGCCACCGCCGCTTGAGGCGTGCACGTCCAACCGGCCTTCGACAAACAGCGCGATGTCCGCGCCCGATGATGCTTCCGCTTCGCCGGTGGCGCAGCGGAGTTCGTGCGCGTTGATGTCGGCGCCGCTGGACGCGGAGGCGCTGAGCGCACGGCAGGCGCCGGCGACGTTGATTTCAGAACCGGATGAGGCTTCGAGCGACATTGCGCCGGCGTTGACGCCGCGCGCGTTGATCTCGGCGCCGCTTGAGGTTTCCAGCCCGTCGAGGCTCGGCATGGTGACGCGGATTTCCGCGCGCGGGCGCGGGCCCCAGCCGATCCGCGGGGTGGGCTCGACGATCAACCGCCCGCCGTCGACGCGGGTGATGACCCGGCTCGCGCCTGGACCTTCGACGTTGACGCTGAACGCCGGGCCGACCTGGATGGTTACATCCAGGCCGGCGCTGGCGCGAACCTGGGTGAAACCGCTCAAATTGCGCACCTCAGCGGTCGCGGGTGAAGCAAAGGCGAGCGCCAAAAGAGCGGGCGCAATCAAGCGGTTCATGGAATTCTCCCCTGCCAAAACAGATGCGGGCGGGTTTGGAGCCCCGCACACCTTACCGAGTAGATGCGGCGGCCGCCGAGTTTGGATGCGGGCTGGCATCCGAGCGGCTTTAGCCGACGTACCTAGCCCCATGAAACGCAGATTTCTCCTGGCCGGGCTCGCGTCCTTGGCCGCCGCCTGCACGCCCTCCTTGGGCACATTCAACCGGTTTGCGCCAAAGGATGCTGGCGGTCGCCGCGTCGTGACCAACGCGGCCTACGGGGCAGAGGATCGCCAGAGCATTGACGTATACGCGCCCGCGGCAGGCGCGGCCCGGGCGCCGGTGATCGTTTTCATTTACGGAGGCTCGTGGAATTCGGGCGCGAAGTCGGATTACGAGTTCGTCGGCGACGCATTCGCCGCGCAAGGGTTTGTGACCGCCATTCCTGATTATCGGCTTGTGCCTCAGGTGCGGTTTCCGAGCTTTCTTGCCGATTGCGCCGCGGCGGTGGCTTGGGTGCGCGCGCATGCGAGCGACCACGGCGGCGACCCGGACCGGATCGTCATCGTTGGTCACTCGGCGGGCGGCTACAACGCGGCAATGCTCGGGCTCGATGCCAACTTCCTAGCGGCGGCTGGCGTGCCCGCACGCAGCATTCGCGGCGTCGCAGGGCTCGCGGGCCCGTACGATTTTCTACCGTTTGACGTCGACTCCACACGCAATGCCTTCGGTGACGCGTCCGATCCGCAAATCACGCAACCTGTCCGCTTCGCACGCGCCGACGCGCCGCCGATGCTGCTGTTGTGGGGCGACCGCGACACCACCGTGGGGCCACGTAATCTGCAAGGGCTAGAGCGCGCGTTGCGCGTAGCTGGCGGCGCCGTCGAGACGAAAATCTATCCCAACGTGGATCACGTGGGCATCATGCTGGCGTTGTCGCGGCCATTTCGTGGGCGTGCGCCGGTGTTGGCCGACGTTGTGGCGTTCGCGCGGCGCGTAACGAGCTAGGTGATGTTGCCGCGCGTGAAATCACGCGTGAGCCCACGCAAGAGTTCGGGCGCGCTCTTGCGGTCAAAACCGACGGCCTCGGTATAGTCCACCAGAGCGGCGTGTTCGGCTTCGTCGAAACGGTCGTCGGCGACGATGAGTTGCAACAGCGATTTCAGCAGCAGCGTTTTCTGTGCGCGGCTGAAGATGCCCGATTTTGCACGCAGATAATCGATCAGCTGGTCTTGGCTTAGGCGCGCTTGCGCCAGCGCTTGGTCCACGCGCGCGGCGGCAAATGGCGCCGCGTTGATTTCGCTCATCGCTGCGACGATCGCAGTACGCTCGGCCGGGTTGACCTCGCCGTCGATACGCGCCGCATTGGCCAGCGCCTCAAGCGCAAAATCCGGGAAGCTCACGCCGATCACGCGCTCGGTGTCGTGCGCGCGCTTGCCGCGCAGCAGAGTACGCAGGCCAATCCAGGCTGCGGCGATTGAGATCAGGATGATCAGCGCCAGGGCGCTCTCGCTGCTGGGCGCAGGCGCGGTGCTGGCGGCGGCGGCGGTGAACAGCATGCAAGCTCCGGAGCGGCGATTCCGGGCGTGAAATTGCACGCCGCCCCTGTCCGTGTCGATTCAGCGCCCTGGCTGGGCTAGTCTCTGGCGACAGGAGACCGCGATGAGCTTCTATCATTCCGGGCAACGCAACTTGCAGCAGCAGTTCGGCTCCACGGCTCTGGCCGATCGCCTGGTGGAGAAGCTCCACCGCACGGCGTTCAGCGATGCTGATAAGGCGTTTATCGAGGCCGCGAGCTTTTTCTTTCTGGCGACGGCGGACACGGAGGGTCGTCCAGATTGCTCGCACAAGGGCGGCGCGCCGGGGTTCGTTCGCATAACGGGGCCGAGCGAGCTGGTGTTTCCCGACTACGACGGCAACGGCATGTTTCGCAGCCTCGGCAACATCGCGGTCAATCCGTCCGTGGGATTGCTGTTCTTGACGATGAACGAAGCGCCGAAGCGGCTGCGCGTGAACGGACGCGCGCGCGTGAGTTTGGATGATCCGCTCATCGCGGCGTTCGACCAGGCGCAGGCGGTGGTGCGCGTTAGCGTCGAGCACATTTTTCCGAACTGTCCGCGTTACATCGCCGATCTGGAGCACGGCGTCCCCTCCCCGTACGCGCCGAGCGCTGCGGCGCCGGTGGAGCCGGCGTGGAAGAGTTTTGACGCGCTCAAAGATGTTGTGCCGCCACGCAAGACTTAGGCGCTGGCATGAATCTCCGACGGCGCGCCTGGGGCGGCGTGGGCGAGCGTGAATTGACGCGTGGTCGCGGTTTGCGCCACGCCCTGCACGACGTGAAGCACTTCGGTTTCGATGATGTGGAGCGCCGGGCGGCGGATGGCGGTGAACGCGCACGGTTCATGCCGAACGCGTTGCGAAAGCGTGCCGCTGGTGACGGAGAGTGCATTGGCGCCGATCAACCGCGCGGATGCAAAATGCAAATGGCCGCTCAGAAACAGCTGGGCGCCGGCCTCTATGAGCGCGGTTTGCGCGGCGACTCCGCCGATGGTGGCGCCGTGAATGGGGGCGTCGTTGGGCCAGTCGAGCGGATGGTGTGTGATGACGATCCGCAGCGCCTCCGGCGTGCTTTGACGAAGCAACGTGGCAGCGTCGGCGGTTTGAGCGCGTGAGATCGCGCCTTGCGCCCAATTGAGCCGCAGCTGAACGCCGCGCGCAGTGTTGATCGGCACGATTGTCCAGTCTGGCGTTGTCCAAAGACCGGTACGGATACCGTGCGCGGCGCGTTTGAAACGCGCCCATGGATAGAACACGCGCCCGATAGGCTCATAGTACGGCACATCGTGATTGCCGGGCGTCAGCATGATGGGCACGCCCAAATCGCGCATCCAGGCGCAGGCTTCGTTCAACTCGCTTGCCAGGCCATCCTTTGAGATGTCGCCGGTGACGATCACCGCATCGGGTTTGCGTTCGCTAATATAGCGCGCAGCGGCGGCGAGCGCTGCTTTGTCGGCGCAGCCGAAATGCAGATCCGTGAGGTGGACGAGTTCCATCTACTCAGCTTCCAAAGCGATGACACGCGGTCCGTTGCGATCGTAACTCACGCGCACGTGCGACAAGAACGTACGCGGTTCGCCGTCAAGCGTCGCGGGGATCACGCCCGCGGAATTGATCTCGCCGCGCGCGCAGGTGGAGATTTCGACCGTCGCGTCGTCGCGCCAGCCTGGCCCCAACGTGCGCACGCCGACGCGCGCCAGGTCGAGCATGTTGTTGGCGTCGAGGCGCACCCATTCAAACGACGGCCCCTCCAACGCACCTGAGAATGAGGGGCACAAGACGCCGATGCCTTCGGCGCGGCGGCGGCGTTGGCCTTCGGGCTTGGCGCTCAAACTGCGAGCGAATGAGCGCTTGGTGAAGTGCTGCAGCCGCTTCAGCGCGGTAACCGGTTTGCCTTCGCGCACAGCTTCACGCGCGCGCGCCAGCAAGGTTGGCGCGCCGAAGAGCGCGGCGATGAAGAAATGTTTGCCGTTGGCGCGTCCGACCGGGAGGCGTTTGACGACGCCGCGTTCGAGCGCGGCTTTGAGCGCTTCCGGCCATGCCAGATTGCCGTAGAGCACCTTCGGCAAGATGTTCAGCGTGCCGCCCGGCAGGAGGATCAAAGGCGGGCCGTTGCGGGGCGCCATTTTCGCGGCCGAACGAGCGGTGCCGTCGCCGCCGAGCACGATGATGACGTCAAAATTCTTGGCGCGATCGAACAGATGTTTGGTGATCTTTTCGGGCCCGACCAGAGCGTATTTGTTGATGCCCGCTTCGGTGACGGCCGCGACGAGCTTCTCGCGGTCACCCGCGGAAACGCTGCCTGCGGCCTCGTTAAATAGGATGAGCGCCCGATCGCCGGTGATCGGGCGTGGCGGCGCTTCGTGCTTTTTTGCGGGCTCCATGCGCCTCGCTAACGCGGGACCGCCCCGCAAGTTGCATCAGACCAGGCGGCTCTGCTCCACCGCTGCGCCGACGAAGCTGGCAAACAGCGGGTGCGGCTCGAACGGCCTGCTCTTCAATTCCGGGTGATATTGAACGCCGATGAACCAAGGGTGGTCGGTGCGCTCAACGATTTCGGGCAAGACCCCGTCGGGGCTCATGCCCGAAAACACCAGGCCTGCCGCCTCGAGCTTGTCGCGATAGCGCGTGTTGACCTCGTAGCGGTGGCGGTGGCGCTCGGAAATCGTGGTTGAACCGTAGATGCCGGCGACGCGGCTTTCCGGCGTCAACGCGGCGGTGAAGGCGCCGAGGCGCATGGTGCCGCCGAGATCGCCATTGGCTTGGCGCTTCTCCAATTCATTGCCGCGCAGCCACTCTGTCATTAGCCCGACAATTGGGTGTTTGGCGGCGCCGAATTCGGTGGAGCTGGCGCCTTTGAGGCCGGCCTGATTGCGGGCTGCCTCGATGCAGGCCATCTGCATGCCGAAGCAGATGCCGAAATACGGCACGTTCTGCTCGCGGGCGAATTTCACGGCGGCGATCTTGCCTTCAGCGCCGCGCTCACCGAATCCGCCCGGCACCAGCACGCCGTGGACGCCGTGGAGATCGCTGACCCAGCCCTCGCCGCGCTCCTCGAATTTTTCGCTCTCGATCCAGCGGATATCGACTTTCACATCGTTGGCGACGCCGCCGTGATGCAACGCTTCGATCAAAGATTTGTAGGCGTCCTTAAGCTCGGTGTACTTGCCGACCACTGCGATGGTGACTTCACCGTCAGGCGATTTGAGCCGTTTGACGATGTGCTCCCAGCGCGTGAGATCGGGCTGCGGCGCGACGGTGACGCCGAAATGCTTGAGCAATTCGGTGTCCAGCCCGGCGGCGTGATACGCCATCGGCGCTTCGTAGATCGTTTGCAGATCGCGCGCTTCGACGACGCTCGATTCTCGCACATTGCAGAACAGCGCGATCTTGCGCTTTTCATCCTCAGGGATCGGACGGTCGCACCGGCAGAGCAGAATGTTCGGTTGAATGCCGATGGAGCGCAGCTCTTTGACGCTGTGTTGCGTCGGCTTGGTTTTCATTTCGCCGGCTGAGGGAATGTAGGGCAGCAACGTGAGGTGCACGAACGCGGCTTGGCCGGGATCGAGTTCCTGACCGAGTTGGCGAATGGCTTCGAAAAACGGCAGGCCTTCGATGTCGCCGACGGTGCCGCCGATTTCGCACAGAACGAAATCAGCGCCGCCGTGATCGGAGAGAATGAATTCTTTGATGGCGTTGGTGACGTGCGGGATCACCTGCACGGTCGCGCCGAGATAATCGCCGCGACGTTCCTTGGCGATGATCTCCTGATAGATGCGCCCGGTGGTGATGTTGTCGGCCTTGGCCGCGCTGACGCCAGTGAAGCGCTCATAATGGCCGAGATCGAGATCGGTTTCCGCGCCGTCGTCGGTGACGAACACCTCGCCGTGCTGATACGGGCTCATCGTGCCCGGATCGACGTTGAGGTAGGGGTCCAGTTTGCGGAGGCGGACTTTGTAGCCCCGTGCCTGAAGCAAAGCGCCGAGAGCGGCGGAGGCGATGCCCTTCCCAAGGGAAGAGACCACGCCGCCGGTAATGAACACGTAGCGCGCCATTATCCTTCCAATTCAGCCAGCCGTTGGTCGTCCCCGAACCCGAAGCCGGCGTTCAGCCGTGCTTATTGGTCCGGGCCGGCGCGTTCGCGCCGCACGGCCGCTACTCCAGCTTCATCTTCAACCGATTCGGGGCCAGTCGCGCCGGTCCGTTGGCCCAAAGCGGCGGCCGCTTCGGCCGACCCAGGCAATTGCAGCGGCTGTGTGCGCGGCGCTGTCGTGACCGCAGCCTGCTGCGATCCGGTGCGTTGCGTTGCCGGAGCGGTGGTCGGGGCGGTGGTTGGCGTGCGCGCAGGCGTTGTGGCTGCGGTTGAGGCGGTCCGCGTGGGCGCGGTGACGGTCGGCGTGGCCCGGGTGGTCGCCGGCGGCGGTGTGGCGGCGCGCTGCGTGGTGGCGGCGGGCACTGTCGCCGGACGGGGCTCGATCGGGCGGGCGCGTTCGCTGGCGGCCGCCGTTGCCGGTCCCAGCGTGATCGCGGGCGGCGCCTCGGCGGCGGCCAATTGCGTGGTGGCGGCCTGCGGCGCGTTGGATTGGGTCGGGTCGGGCGTGGTCGGCGCAGCGGGCTCTTCGGTCGCGGGCGCGGCGGGCGCGGGGCTGCCCTGGAACGACGGCAACACGTCAAACACCGAACGGCCCTGGCTATCGCGCGCGGCGCCGGAAATAACGGTTAGACTCAGCGACGTAATCAGAAAAAACCCGCCCGCGAAGGAGGTCATTTTTGCAAGCGCGTCAGCCGCGCCGCGGCCGCTCATCAAGGCGCCGCCACCACCGCCAATGCCGAGCGCCCCACCTTCGGAACGCTGCAGCAGCACCAGCCCGATCAGGGCCATGCTCACAACCAAATGAATGCTCAGAACGATCAGCGCCATGGTTTCCGGCTGCTCCCTGCGCCACGCCAAAAGCCAACATGGGCGCACGCGAAAGCGCGCTCAATAGCCGAGACGGATGTTAATTGCCAGACCGCACCGACAGGCGATCAGCCTGCGGCGGGGTGTGCGAGGATTATCGCCGCGAAGTCGGCGGCTTTGAGGCTGGCCCGGCCGACCAGAGCGCCGTCCACACCCGGGCACGAAAACACCTCGTGGGCGTTTTTCGGGTTCACCGAACCCCCATAGAGAATGCGCACGCCCTCGGCAGCCGAGCCGGCGATGTGGGCCAGGACGTCACGGATACCGGCGTGCATCTCGGTGATTTCTTCGACCGTGGGGATGCGGTCAGCGCCGATGCACCAAACCGGCTCATAGGCGACGACGAACGCGCCCGGCGAGGTTGGCGCGCTTTGTCGCACCTGGGTCGCCACGATGGAAAGCGCCTCGCCGGAATCACGATCCCCGCGTGTTTCGCCAACGCAGACGATCGGAATGAGCCCGGCGGCAATCGCCGCGTCCGCTTTTTTTCTCACCAATCCATCGGACTCGCCATGCTGGGAGCGGCGTTCCGAATGGCCGAGGATGACGTAGCGCGCGCCGACATCGGCCAACATCGCAGCATTGACCTCACCTGTGCGAGCGCTATCGGCGGGCGTCGCGGAGCAATCTTGAGCGCCAATGACAATTTGCGTGCCTTTGGCGGCGCGCACAGCGGCCTCGATGTAGGGGGCCGTCGGGCAGATCAACGCCTCGACCGTGTCGCCTGCCCTGCCGATGGCCGTCGCCAGAGCGGAAATCTCGCCCAGATCGGCGCCTCGGCCGAACATTTTCCAATTGCCCGCCAGGAGCGGCTTGCGACCATTGGACCCAGACTGCGCCATTTTCCCTCCTCAATCGGTTGGGAATTGCTCCCTTCGGGAGCCGTCACTACAGTCCCGCGCCTCACGCTTACCGGATGCTCCAATGCTCTTACAAATGCGAAATGTCACACGCGGTGGAATCGCGTTGGTCATTCTCGGTCTCATCTCGCTCGCCATGGTCATCTTCTTGATCCCGGGCGGCAACACCATCCTCCCCTCGCAAGACATCGCCCAAGTCGGCTCCGCCAAGGTAACGCCGGCGCAATTGTCACGCGAGATCGAGAACGCGCTGCGCCAAGCGCGCAACGAAGGCCAGAATGTCAGCCAGGCCGACGCAATCGAAGCTGGCGTGCATTTGCGGTTGCTTGAGCGGTTGGTCGCGCGTGCGGCGATGGACAATTACGCCGCGAAGATTGGCGTCGGCGCCAGCGACACGCAGATCGCAACCTACATTCGCCAAATGGAAGCGGCGCAAAACCCGCTGACGGGTCAGTTCGATCGCGCGGCCTATAGCCAGCTGCTGGTGCAATACGGCTACGCGCGCCGTGGGCCCGACGGCCAGACGGTCGCCGACGACGCCGAGTTCGAAGCGGGCATCCGTACCGAACTGACGGCCAACATGCTGATGGAATCATTGGTGCTGGGCACGCGCGCGCCGTCGAGCTTCGGCAAAATGCTGCTCGCCTATTCCAGCGAGCGCCGCACGGTTTCGCTTGGCGAAGTGCCAGCGTCAGCGGCGGGCGCGATCCCACAGCCGAACGACGCGCAAGTGCAAGCCTATTACGAAGAGAACGAAGCCGCGCTGACGCTGCCGGAATATCGGTCGCTGGTGCTCGTGCGCGCGACGCCTGCCGATTTCGCCGCGCGCGTGACCGTGCCGGAAGCGCAATTGCGCGAGCAATTCGAAAGCCATCGCGCATCTTTGACGCGGCCCGAAACGCGGAGCTATTTCCGCATCGCCGTCGCCAACGAAGCGCAAGCGCGCGAAGCGATTGCGCGTCTGGGTCGCCGCGAGGCCCCGGACGCGGTCGCCCGCGCCCTCAACGCGCAGCTCACGCGCGGTGAGAACCAAGAACGTTCACAGATCGCCGACAGCGCCGTCGCGGCGGCGGTGTTCTCAACCGCGGCGAACGCGCCGGCACAGGCGGTGCAAGGTGAACTGGCGCCGTGGACGGTGGTGAAGGTGACGGCGGTGACGGCGTCCGCCGCTCCGACGTTCGAACAAGTGCGCCAGCAATTGCACGACGAAATGGCGCTCGACCACGCAAGCGAGCTGCTGCAAGCGGCAGTGGCCACGTTCGAGGAAGCGCGCGCCGCCGGCACGCCGGTTGCGGAGGCTGCGCGCACCGCAGGCCTGCCGAGCACCACGATTGACGCCATCGACGCCCAGGGCCGCAACGCCCAAGGCCAACAATTCGAAGGCCTGCCGCCGGACATGATCGCGGTTGCGTTCGAAACCGCAGAGGGCGAAGCGTCGGACTTCTTGCCGGTTGGCGACGCCGATGTAGTGATCTCGGTGGCGCGGGTGACGCCGCCTGCCGTGCGGCCGCTGGCTGAGGTGCGTCCGCAATTGGTGGCGCAGTGGCTGACGCGCGAACGTGCCCGGCGCTTGAACGAAATTGGCGCGGACGTGATCGCCGCGATCAATGGCGGGCAAACGTTCGCGGCGGTCGCGCGCCAGTATCGGCTGAATGTGATCGCAAGTTCGCGCGACATCGGCCGCGAGGAAGCCGGCCAATTGCCCGCGCGCGAGCTGGCGGGTTTGATGTTCACAGCGCGTGAAGGCCAAGCTGTCTCAAGCCTTCGCGCCGATGGCGGCGGCTTGTTCGTCGCCCACGTTGAACGGATCACGCGCGCCGATCCCGCTGCTCAGCCCGAACAGGTGGAAGCGGGACGCATGCAATTGCAGCAATCGCTCAGCGAGAGCTTAGGTGAAGCGGTGCAGAACGAGATCATCCGGATTGCCAATCCGCGCCGCAATCAGCGGCTCATTGATCAATTGTACGCGAACCCGAACGGGCAAGAAGACGACACGGCGCCATGATCGCGCCGGAGACGCCGACCAGTCCAACACTCGACGACTTCGCCGCCGCCTATGCAAAGGGCGGCGGCGTTGTTTGGACAAAGCGGATCTCCGATCTTGAAACACCGGTTTCGGCGATGCTGAAATTGAATGCGGGGCTTGCTGGCGCGTTCCTGCTTGAAAGCGTGCAAGGCGGCGACTTTCGTGGGCGCTACTCGATCCTGGGGCTGAAGCCGGACCTGGTGTGGCGTGTGAAGGACGGGCGCGCCGAGATCAGCCGTGGCGGTTTTGGCGACGCGCGCTTTCGGGTTCAGCGCGATGCGCCGCTGAAGAGCCTTCGCAAGCTGCTGCAACGCTCAGCTTTGGATTTGCCCGCGCCGCTGCCGCCAATGGCGGCGGGGCTGTTCGGCTATTTGGGTTACGACATGGTGCGCCACATCGAGCGCCTGCCCGACGCACCGCCGAATGAGATTGGCGCGCCTGATGCGATCCTGGTGCGCCCGACCGTGGTGGCGGTTTTCGACAACGTGACGAGCGAAATCACGCTGGTGACGCCGGCGCGCAAGCGCCCGGGGCAAACCGCCGAACGCGCCTATGCTGCCGCACGGCAGCGGCTTGAACGCACGTTGCGCGCGCTCGATCGTAGTTTGGCGCGACGGCCTAATCCGGTGCAACCGGCAACGCCCGCGCCGGCGCCCGTCTCCAATACGACGCCTGCTGCGTATCGCGCGGTTGTGGAGAAATGCCGGACGTATGCGCGGGCTGGCGATGTGTTTCAGGTGGTGCCGAGCCAGCGCTTCAGTGCGCCGATCACCCAGCCGCCCTTCTCGCTCTATCGGGCGCTGCGGCGGCTGAACCCGTCGCCGTTCTTGTTCTATTTGAACCTCGGCGAATTTGCCTTGGTGGGTTCAAGCCCGGAAATTTTGGTGCGGCTGCGCGGCGATACGGTGACGATACGTCCCATCGCCGGCACGCGGCCGCGCGGCGCGACGCCCGCGGAAGATCACGCGCTTGAACACGAGTTGCTCGCCGATCCGAAAGAGCGGGCCGAGCATTTGATGCTGGTCGATCTGGCGCGCAACGATTTGGGCCGCGTCGCCAAGCGTGGCGCGCCGGCCGGGCACAATGCGGCGGGGGCGACCGCCGGTTCGGCGCATGTGCGCGTCACCGACAGCTTCGCCATCGAGCGCTACAGCCACGTGATGCACATCGTGTCGAATGTCGAAGGCGAGTTGGCCGATGGGCTCACCGCGCTTGATGCGCTGATGGCGGGCTTCCCGCACGGCACGGTGACTGGTGCGCCGAAAATTCGCGCGATGGAGATCATCAACGAGGTCGAGAAGGATCGTCGCGGCGTCTATGCGGGCGGGGTCGGCTATTTCGGCGCGGCGGGCGACATGGACACCTGCATCGCGCTGCGCACGGCGGTAGTGAAAGACGGCATGCTTTACGTGCAGGCCGGCGGCGGTGTGGTTCTCGATAGCGACGCCGAAGCCGAGTTGCAGGAGACGCTACACAAGTCGCGCGCTCTGTTTCGGGCCGCCGCCGAAGCCTGGCGTTACGTCTAGGCTGCCGTTCTGGCGTCTCGAAGGCGAACCGGCTTTCCGCCGCCGGGATTTGCGCTAGAGTGGGTGCGATGACGGCCTGGCCCACCCCCGTATCTCGATGGCGCGCAAACGAACGCTAGCCGTTTCGTTTTCCTCGCACGCCAGGGCGCGTCATGATCCTCGTCATCGATAATTACGACAGCTTCGTCTACAACCTCGTCCATTACGTCGAAGATTTCGGCGTGAAGACGGAGGTGCATCGCAATGATGCGCTCACGACCGACGAGGTGCTGCGAAAGCGGCCCAGCGCCCTGATCTTGTCCCCTGGCCCCTGCACGCCGAATGAAGCCGGCATCTGCCTCGACCTGCTTCGCAAAGCCCCGGTCGACCTGCCTATTCTGGGCGTGTGTCTTGGCCATCAAGCGATGGGGCAGGCCTTTGGCGGCGACGTGGTGTCAGCGCGCGAAATCATGCACGGCAAAGTGTCTGACGTTCGCCACAGCGGCGGCGGCCTCTTTCGGGGACTGCCCTCCCCGTTCCGCGCCACGCGCTATCATTCGCTGGCAGTGAAGCGCGAGACGTTTCCAGCGGCGTTCAACATCGACGCTGAGACGGCCGACGGCGAGGTCATGGGCATGTCGCACAAGAGCCGGCCGCTCTACGGCGTGCAATTTCACCCGGAATCGATCGCATCCGAGCATGGCCACGCCATGATTGCGAATTTCCTGCACGCGGCAGGCGCGCGATGAGCCTTTCGCCTTTCATCGCCACACTTGAAGCTGGCGCGCTCGCACCCGACGAGATCGACGCGGCGTTCGCGGCAATCATGGACGGCTTGGCCGCGCACGAAGACATCAAGCGCTTCCTGACGCTCACCGTTCCAGCGATGCGCGAGCCGGACTGGATCGCGGGCGGCGCACGGGCGCTGCGCGCGCGCATGGTGCGGGTGGAAGCGCCGGACGGCGCAATTGACGTCTGCGGAACCGGCGGCGATGGCGCCCACACGTTGAATATTTCCACCGCCGTGGCGTTCGTCGTCGCGGGCTGTGGCGTGCCGGTGGCTAAGCACGGCAATCGCGCCATGAGTTCAAAATCGGGCGCCGCCGATGTGCTTGAGGCGCTTGGCGTGAAGCTCACGGCGCACGTGCCCACCTTGGAACGCTGCCTGCGCGAGGCGGGCGTTGCGTTTCTGTTTGCGCAAAACCATCACCCGGCGATGCGCCACGTCGCGTTGGCGCGCCGTGAGCTTGGACATCGCACAATCTTCAATCTGCTGGGACCGCTTTCCAATCCCGCCGGCGTGTCGCGGCAACTGGTTGGCGTGTTCAGCGCCGATTTTGTCGCGCCGTTGGCTGGCGCGCTCGGAACGTTGGGGAGCGAGCGGGCCTGGGTGGTGCATGGCGCGGGCGGTCTCGATGAATTGTCCTGCCAAGGTGAGAACAGCGTCGCCGAGCTTTCGAAAGGCAACGTGCGTGAGTTTCAGGTCGGCGCGAGTGATGCGTTTCTTTCGGCTGGATCGAACGACGGCATCCGCGGAGGCGCTGCAGCGGCGAACGCCATCGCCTTGCGCGATTTGCTCGAAGGAAAGGCCGCAGGCTCGGATTACGCGGAGGTAGTTCTGTTCAACGGCGCCGGCGCACTTGTTGCAGCGGGACGCGCGAAGACCATCGCCGATGGCGCCAAGTTGGCGTTCGACGCTTTGAATGAGGGGCGTGCGCTTGAGGCGCTGCAAAAGCTCGTCGCGATCAGTCAGGCGCAGCCATGAGCGTGCTGGCGGAGATCATCGCGTACAAGCGTGCGGAGGTGTCGGCGCGCAAGGCGGCCAAGCCGTGGCGCGTTATCGAGCAAGAAGCGAGCGCGCAAGCCCGTCCCTTGGCATTTCAAGCGGCGCTCAGCGCCTGCGTCGCGCGCCCGGCGCTCATCGCAGAAATCAAAAAGGCGAGTCCATCGCGCGGCGTGATCCGCGCGGACTTCGATCCGGCCGCGCTGGCGAAAGCCTATTGGAGCGGCGGCGCGGCGTGTTTGTCAGTGCTGACGGACGCGCCGAGCTTTCAGGGACATGAGAGTTTCTTGGCGGTCGCGCGAGAGGTCTGCCCACTGCCAATCCTGCGCAAGGATTTCATCGTCGATCCATGGCAAGTGGCGGAAAGCCGCGCCATCGGCGCCGACGCCATTCTGATCATCATGGCCGCGCTCGACGATGCCGCAGCGATGGAAATCCACACAGCGGCGAACCACTGGGGCATGGATGCGCTTGCAGAGGTTCATGACGAAGCGGAGCTTGAACGCGCGCTGCTGTTGGGCCCGCAGATGATCGGCATCAACAATCGCTCACTGGCGACGTTTGAGACCTCGCTCAAGACCACCGAACGCTTGGCGCCGCGCATCCCGCGCGATCGCCTGATCGTGTCCGAATCCGGCATCTTCACTCCATCGGACCTTGCGCGTTTGCAGCACGCTGGCGCCGGCGCGTTTCTCGTCGGCGAAGCGCTTATGCGCCAAGAAGACGTTTCGGCTGCGACTCGCGCTCTGCTCGGAACTTGACGCAGACCCCGGAACGGATATAGAACAGGCCCCGTTCGCGTTTTGGTCTTTTGACCGTCACGATCCACGGGGCCCCATGCTGACCGCCAAGCAAAAAGAACTGCTTCTCTACATCCACGAACGCATCAAGGAGACCGGCGTTTCTCCTTCGTTCGACGAGATGAAGGAAGCTTTGGACCTGGCTTCGAAGTCCGGCATCCACCGCCTGATCACGGCCCTCGAGGAACGGGGCTTCCTGCGTCGCTTGCCCCACCGGGCGCGCGCGCTGGAAGTGCTCAAGCTGCCCGATTCAGCGGCCCCCGCCGCGCCACCCCGCGGCCGCACCAATTTCCGCCCGAGCGTCGTCAATGGCGAAGGCCGTGAGGTCGAGGGCGCTGGCATACCGATCCTCGGCCGCATCGCTGCCGGCGTGCCAATCGAAGCGCTTCAGAACGAGATCGGCCGCATCGCGGCGCCGCCCGAACTGGTTGGCTCGGGTGAGCACTTCGCGCTCGAGGTCAAAGGCGATTCTATGATCGGCGCCGGCATTCTTGAAGGCGACGTCGTGATCTTGAAGCGTGGCGACACCGCCGACAGCGGCGACATCGTCGTGGCTCTGGTCGATAGCGAGGAAGCGACGCTGAAGCGGTTGCGCAAGCGCGGCAATTCCATCGCCCTTGAAGCTGCGAACCCCGCCTACGAGACGCGCATCTTCGGTCCGGACCGTGTGCGAATCCAAGGCAAGCTGGTGGCGATGATCCGGCGCTATTCCTGAGCGTCCGGGTCGCCGCCCGGCGAAGGTGTCCATGGGCGGCGGATATGCTGCGGCCAGGCTCGTTCGACGCGCAGGCCCGTGGCTTCCTGATAGATAAGCGCACCGCCTAAAAGTGCGCGGTTGGGCGCATCGATGAGCGCGAGCGGTTGGCAGCTGTCGACATAGGCCGGCGGCGCGGCGTTCGTTGCGATGATGGCCGCGTTGCGCGCGCAAGTGGCTGCGAAGCTCTGGTCGCCACGGACAATCGCGAGTCTATGTTCGTTCGAGAGCGGCAAGTCGCATAGCGTCTCCCCACACGATTCCGGTGGCGCGATGCGTTCCAGGTTTGCGGGCGAGAGGCCAAGCATCGCTCCGAGCCGGTCGCGCACGTAGGTCGAGCGGCCACGTCCAGCCAAGAGCGTCCAATGCGCGCCGTCGCCTTCGTCAACTTGGACGAACACCGCGCGCAAGTCGGCGTCGAAGGCGGCAATCGGGCGTGGGGCAGTGACGTAGAGCGTTACACTGCCCGCAAAGAACGCGAGCGCGCCCCAACGCAATGCGCCGCGCCAAAGACTGGCCCAAAGCAACGCACCCACACACAAGATGAACGCAGCGTCCGGCGGTCGCGGCAACGCACGCACCGCTTCCGGGCGGACGCCGAACGTCTCTCCCACTGCGGCCACGAGATCGAGCGCGCTCGACATCACCTCGATGGCGGGATCGGCCATGCCAAACGGCGCCAGCACCGCGGCTACGCCTGCGGCTGGCGCGACGAGGAACGACATGATCGGCGCAGTGATCAAGTTCGCTGGAAGCGCGTACACGGAAAAGCGCTGAAAATGGTAGATTGCGAAGGGATCTGTCGCGAGGCCGGCGACGAGAGAGATCAAGATGACGCCGCCAATACCCCGCGCGCTCCATTGCATGGCGCCGATCAACGGGCCGGGTGTCGGCAATGCCGGCGCGCCTTCGGGGCGTTTGGACATTTCGAACAAGGCAACCAAAGCCATGGTCGCTGCGAACGACATTTGGAAGCCTGGCTCCAGCACGGACTCCGGAAACATGAGCGTGACGACCAGTGCGGCGAGCGCGAGCCCGCGCATCGAAATTGCAGGCCGATCAAGCAGGATGGCGCCAAAGGCCACGCACGCCATCACGAACGCGCGCAGCGCCGGCACGCTGGAGCCAGAGATCACGAGGTAGGCCGCAAGCGCCGCGAGCGCGCCGATGGCCGCGAGCTTTTTGACGGGCCATCGCAGTGCGAGCGGCGGGATCAGCGAGAACGTCCAGATCAAGGCCGCAAACACAAGCCCGCCCACAACGCCCATGTGAATGCCCGACACGGACAAGAGATGTCCCAAGCCGGAATCGCGGAGCGCGTCGTTGGTGTCTTTGTCGATGGCGCTGCGGTCGCCGCTGACAAGCGCGGCTGAGATGGCGCCGCCGCGTCCAGGCGATGCGGCTTGGATTGCGTCGGACAAATCCCAACGCAAAGCGGCAAGGCGCAACAACTGCCTGTCGAGCCAACGCGGTGGGCCGTCGAATGGTGCGGGACGACAGCGGCCCATGCCAAAACCGGATGCGCCAAGTTGTTCGAAGAAAGCGCGGCGGGCGAAATCGTAGCCGCCTGGCGCCATCGGGCCGGCTGGAGGACCGAGCACCGCAAAGCAGCGCGCGGCGCGACCCGGCGTCAACATGCCAGTGGCCGGCACGGCGACGCGCACATAACGCGGTGGCGCCTCCACGCCGTCTATCGCGCGCACGATGAGGCGAAGCCGTGGGCCACGGTCGCTAGGATCGACCGAGATCACCCAGCCCTCGACGCCGATGGGTTCCGTGGACCCGACATAAGCGGATGTCGCAACCATGGCGGTGCGGACCTGCGCCGCGCCCATGCCAAGGCCCAGCGCAATGGTCAGCGCGCTGAGCGAGAGCAACGCCGTGCGAACCGCGAGCAGAAATGTGCTTTGAACCGATGTTGTCGTCGGGGAAACGACAAGCGCCGCGGCAGCGCCCAGGCCGAACATGGCGCCCGCGAACCACACAGGCGGATCGGCGGGCAGCGAGAGCCAAACGGCAGCGCCCGCGATCACCGCCACCGGGAGCCAGAGCACCCAGCGGTCGCGTTGCAAAGCCCACACACCTGCGGCCACACTGCCCCGGGCGCGGCTAGGAGAAAGCGTCTCGCCCGTGCTAACACGCGCGCGCTTCTCCAACCCCGATCCTCCGCCCGCAATGAGCGTCGTCACCCGTTTCGCCCCTTCCCCGACTGGCTTCCTCCACATTGGCGGCGCGCGCACCGCATTGTTCAATTGGCTGTTCGCGCGCGCCACCGGCGGCAGCTACCTGCTGCGGATCGAGGATACAGACCGCGCACGCTCTACCAAAGAGGCGATCGACGCGATTATCGACGGGCTCGACTGGCTGGGTCTGAGGCCGGAGGGCGAGCCAGTCTTCCAGTTTGCACGCGCACCGCGCCATCGCGAGGCAGCCGAAGCGATGATCGCGCGCGGCTCGGCGTTCCGCTGTTACGCGACCCCTGAAGAGGTTGAAGGATTGCGCACGCAAGCGCATGCCGAAGGACGCGCATTGCGCTCACCCTGGCGTGATGGCGGCAAAGCGCCGGACGCGCAGTTTACGGTGCGGTTGCGCGCGCCCGATGACGGCGAGATTTTGAACGACGATCTGGTGCAAGGTCCGGTGCGGATCAAAGCGCGCGAGATCGACGATCTGGTGCTGCTGCGCGCGGACAGCAACCCGACCTACATGCTCTCCGTGGTGGTCGACGATCACGACATGGGCGTGACGCATGTGATCCGCGGCGACGACCACCTCACCAACGCCGCGCGGCAAATTCCGATCTTTGAAGCCATGGGCTGGACGCCGCCAAAGTTTGCGCACGTCCCGCTGATTCATGGGCCGGACGGCGCCAAACTTTCCAAACGCCACGGCGCGCTCGGCGTCGATGCCTATCGCGACATGGGTTATCTGCCGGAGGCGATGAACGCGTATCTGATGCGGCTCGGCTGGAGTCCCGGTCACGACGACATCGTGAGCAAGGAAGACGCCGCCGCCGGGTTCAAGCTCGACCAGATCGGCAAAGCGCCGGCGCGGCTCGACTTCGCCAAACTCGGCAATGTCAGCGCTCACTTTATCAAGCTGGCCGATGATGAGCGTCTGACACGGCTGGTTTTCGAATTCATCGCCGCGCACCGCTCTGACTGGGTCATTTCGGAGGTGGCGCGCGCACGAATTGCCGCTGCCGTGCCGATGCTCAAAAATCGAGCAAAGACGCTCACGGAATTGGCAGATCTCACGCGCTTCCTGGTCATTGAGCGCCCACTCGCGCCGGATGAGGCTGCCAAAAAGCACCTTGATGCCCAAATGAAGGATCGGCTGCAGCGTCTCGGCGCGCGGCTGGCCAGCGCGACGGACTGGGAAAATACAGCTCTCGCCGCCACGCTTAAGGCTTTCGCTACCGACGAAGGCGTTGGAATGGGACAGATTGGACCAGGCCTCAGGGCGGCGTTGACCGGCGGCGCGCCGGCGCCCGACCTGGGGCAAACTTTGGAAGCGCTGGGCCGCGATGAATCGCTCGCCCGCATTGCGGATCAGACTTGAGGTAAGGCCATGGATAGCAAGCTCATCAAGAAGCCGGCGGCCACGCTGACGTTCAACAACAAGCAGCTCGAACTGCCGGTGTATGGCGGCTCAGTCGGGCCCGACGTGTTGGACATTCGCAAGCTCTATGCGCAATCGGGCGCCTTTACTTACGATCCGGGCTTCACCTCTACGGCAAGCTGCGAGAGCCAAATCACTTTCATCGACGGCGATGAAGGCGTGTTGCTTTATCGTGGCTACCCGATTGACCAATTGGCCGAACATTCGAGCTTTTTGGAAGTTTGCTATCTGCTGCTGCACGGCGAATTGCCGAGCGAAAAGCAATTCGCCGATTTCGACAAGAACATCACCTATCACACGATGCTGCACGCGCAGTTCGATCGCTTTTTCGAAGGCTTCCGCCGCGACGCGCACCCGATGGCGGTTATGGTCGGCACGGTCGGCGCGTTGGCGGCGTTTTATCACGACAGCACCGACATCAACGATGCGAAGCAACGTGTGGTCGCCAGCCATCGCTTGATTGCAAAGATGCCGACAATTGCGGCGCGCGCGTTCAAGTATTCAATCGGCCAGCCGTTCGTGAGCCCGCGCAATGAGCTCGATTATGCGTCGAATTTCCTGCGCATGTGCTTTGCGGTGCCGGCGGAGGACTACAAAATCAATCCGGTGATGGCGCGCGCCATGGACGTGTTCATGATCTTGCACGCCGATCACGAACAAAACGCCTCGACGTCGACGGTGCGCTTGGCGGGATCTTCAGGCGCCAATCCGTTCGCGTGCATCTCGTCGGGCATCGCTTGCCTTTGGGGGCCGGCGCACGGCGGCGCCAACGAAGCCGCGCTCAACATGCTCGAGCAAATTGGCACCGTGGATAAGATCCCCGAATTCATCCGCCAGGTGAAGGATCCGAACTCGGACGTGCGGCTGATGGGCTTCGGCCACCGCGTCTACAAGAATTACGACCCGCGCGCCAAGGCGATGCAGAAGCTCTGCCACCAAGTGTTGAAAGAGGTCGGCGCGGAAGACAACCCGACGCTGAAGGTCGCGATGGAGCTGGAGAAGATCGCGTTGAACGACGACTATTTCGTCTCGCGAAAGCTCTATCCGAACATTGATTTCTATTCCGGCATCACGCTGCGGGCGATGGGCTTCCCCTCTTCCATGTTCACAGTGCTGTTTGCGCTGGCGCGGACAGTCGGCTGGATCGCGCAATGGACCGAGATGATGGAAGACGACAGCCAAAAGATCGGCCGTCCGCGCCAAGTCTATACCGGCGCGCCGCAGCGCGACTACGTCTCGATCGGCAAGCGCGGCTGATCCATCACCTTGAACACGGCGGCAGCGGCGATCTCGGCCGCTGGCTCGCCGCCGCGACCCATGCGGGCAAGCGCTTCGTCTTGGCGACGGACTTGATCTTCGCGGAGATCGGCGTCGTCCAACAGCGCGCCTGCGGCTTTGACTAGATTGTCTGCGGTGAAGCGCGTCTGGATGAATTCGGGCGCGACTTCCGCATCGGCGGCGACATTCATCAGCGTCGCATATTTGCTTTTGAACAAGAACGCCCGCGCCACAGCCCAGGTGATCCAACCAAGTTTATAGCCGATCACCAGAGGCGAACCTTGCAACGCCACTTCGGTGGTCACGGTGCCCGATGCGGCGAGCGTCACGGTGGCGGCGGCGAACGCGTCTTCTTTCTCGCGTTCATCAACGATGCGAGCGACGGGAGGCGCCTGCTCCTTCACCGCTTTCGCAACCGAACGCGCCGCGACCACGACGAGACGCAGATCGTCGCGCGTACGGTCGAGTTCCTGCGCGGCGCGCCACAATGTCGGACCGATCCGGCGTATCTCGCTCGGCCGGCTGCCGGGCAGCACGAGTAGGAGTTTGTCTTTCGGCTTGAACCCTTGGCCACGCCGAAACGCGTCGCCGTCGCCGGCTTGGAAGCGCCCAAGGGCGGGGTGTCCGCACACAGTGCACTCAAGCCCGAACGGCTTGTAGAACGGCGTTTCGAAGTCGTGGATGCAGATGAGGTGATCCACTGTCGCTGCCAGAGTGCGCGCGCGACCAGGGCGCGTGGCCCAAACCTGTGGCCCGATGTACTTGATCAGTTTGATGTCCGGCGCTGCGGCGCGGACGGCTTGCGCGACGCGCAGCGTGAAGCCCCACGAATCGATCAGTACAACAGCGTCGGGATTTGCGCGCAGGATCGCCGCCACACTTGCCGCCACTGCGCGTTTCACACGGCTGTAAGCCAACAAGCCGTCGACGAAGCCCAGCACGGCGAGACCCGAGATATCGGCCTGGCTTGCAATGCCTTCCTCCGCCATCAGCGAACCGCCAACACCGGCGAGGTCAATGTTTGGTTCGCGCGCCCGCAGCGCACGAGCGAGATCGGCGCCCAGCGCATCGCCGGAACTCTCGGCTGCAACCAAGAAGACCCGCTTTGTCACGCCGCACCAATTTCAGCGGGCGTAAAACCGTACACAAAAATGCCAGCCGCGTCGGCGGCGGCCACGAGCGCCACGCGGCGCACCACGAGCGCGCCGCCCGCTTCAACCGCCACACCTGACAAACCGGCAGCGATTGCGCCTTCGATCGTGCGCACGCCGATGACCGGGAGATCGATACGCCGCTCTTGAATAGGCTTAGGGCGCTTCACGAGAACACCGCGCCGCGCGTCCGCGCTGCCGCGAACGTCAGCGGGCAAGCCGGCGACGCGTGTCAGCATCGCGTCGGTTTGCTCCTGCGCTTCCACTGCGAGGACGAGACCGCCGCCCGCCACCACGCCTTGGCCCACGTCGAAAGCGCCAACAGCGGCCGCGACCCGCGCGGCCAGCACCATATCGGCGCGATTGGCGACGCTTGGCGCATGCGTGCCCCACTGCCCCGCCGGCGCGATGAGCCCGGACATCACGTCGTCAGCGCCGACAATTTGGAAGCCGTGCTTGGCGTGCTCGCTCAACACCGCGCGCAGCAGCGCGTCGTCGCCGTTTGGCGCAGCGGCCGCGAGAGCGGGCAGCATGGCGACGCCGCCTGCATCCCATTTGAGTGTACGCAAATCGGTGCGCGGCACCTTGCCCACGAAGACGACGGCGTCGCATCCAGCCGCCTTCATGGCATCGATGCGCGCCCCCATTTCACCCAGCCCGTGCGTGTCGCCTTCATGCGCATCGAGCGCGGCATCTGAGAACGGCGTGACGCGCGCAACGAAGTACGCCGCGCCTTCAGCCGCGCAATGCTCAGCCAGCGCCACCGGGAGTTCGCCACCGCCAGCGATAATGCCGAGCTTGCGCCACGCCGGCATGATCAGTCTCGGGGCATACAGAGCGGACGCGCGGCGTCCGCGCGGACGAAATCGACGATTTCCATCACTTCGGCGTTGTTCGCGTAGAGCTGCGCACAATCTTCGACGCGTTCTTGGAAGGTGCCTTCTTCAGCGAACAACATCCGGTAAGCCGCGCGGAGATCGTGGATCTGTTCCCGCGTAAACCCGCGTCGCTTGAGCCCAACGACGTTCAGGCCGCCGAGATGCGCGTGATTGCCGATCGCCGAGCCGTACGGAATGAGATCGGTGGTCATCAATGCCGAGGCGCCGACGAATGCATAGCGACCGACCCGGCCATATTGGTGGACGCCCGCCAAACCGCCGAGGAAGGCGTAGTCGCCGACTTTGACGTGGCCGCCGATGGTGGCAGTTTGAGCCATGATAACGTTGTTGCCGACGTTGCAATCGTGGGCGACGTGGCAATTGCCCATGATCAGGCAATCGTTGCCGATATTTGTGATGCCGCGTCCGCGCACCGTGCCGCGATGGATGGTGGCGTGCTCGCGGATGACGTTGTTGTCGCCGATCTCCAGCTTCGTCGCTTCGCCTTTGTAGGAGAGATCCTGCGGCGGCCCGCCCAGCGCCGCGAACGGGAACACCGTGTTGTTCTTCCCGAGCGCAGTGTGGCTCTCGATGAACACGTGCGCGATCAACTTGGTGCCCTCGCCAAGCTTCACGTTCGGCCCGATGACGCAGCCGGGGCCGATCTCGACGTCGCGGCCGAGTTCGGCGTTACCATCGACGACAGCCGTGGGGTGAACTTTCGCGCTCATATTGAATCTCTGGGCCGATCGGCCTTCATCGCTGCGAATTCGCAATCGGTGGCGAGTTCGCCGCGCACTTCCACGCGGCCGCGGAATTTGAAGATGTTGCGCCGCGCGAACAGCACTTCAACATGCATATCCATCGTGTCGCCCGGCATGACCGGACGCTTGAAGCGCGCGTTTTCGACCGACATGAACAGGATCAAATGCTTGGTGATGTCGGCTTCGAGTGTCTTTGACATCAGCAGCGCGCCGGTTTGCGCCAGCGCCTCGATCTGCAACACGCCCGGCATCACCGGCGCGCCGGGAAAGTGTCCCGGAAAGAACGGCTCGTTGATGGTGACGTTCTTGATGCCGCGGATCGACTTGTTCGGGATGTAGTCGACGGCGCGATCGACCAACAGAAACGGGTAGCGATGCGGCAAACGCCGCAGCACTTCGCCGATCTCGATGACGTCGTCGGTGGTTTTGTTCTTCTCGGTCAGGTCATTCGCCTGCATCGCGCGCTCCCACCTTGCGGCTCAACCACGCCTGCTCACGCATCCACTGGCGTATCGGTTTGGCCGGGTAGCCGGTCCATGTTTCGCCTTCAGGCACGTCTTTAAACACCGCAGCGCCCCCGGCAAGCGTAGCGCGCGCGCCAATGACGCGGTGGTCGCCGATCCCTACCCGTCCGCCCAGGGTAACGCCGTCGCCAAGCTTGGTAGAACCAGAAATGCCGCCGAAGGCGGCGATCATGGCGCCGCGCCCGATCGTGCAATTGTGCGCCACGTGACAGAGATTATCGATCTTGGCGTCCTCACCGATCAGGGTGTCGTCAAAGACGCCGCGATCGATGGTGCAATTGGCGCCGATCGTGACGCGGTCTTGGACGATCACACGCCCGAAGTGCGGCATGTCCACCGGACCCTCAGCGCTCGCCGCCATGCCGAAACCCGCCTCACCGATCACGGCGCCTGCGAGGATGTCGACGTCGTCGCCGATCAGCGCGCAGGCAATTGAAGCGCGTGCGCCGATGCGCGTGCGACGGCCGATGGCGACGCCCGGGCCGATCACAGCGTTGGGCCCGATCTCGGCGCCTGCGCCGATCTGCGCGCCCGCGCCAATCACGACGCCTGGGCCGATCCGCGCGCCGTCTTCGATACGAGCGCTTGGGTCCACCACCGGCGCGCCCGACGCAAAACCGCGCGGCCGCGCTAAGAGCCGCGCGAGCCGCGCATAAGTGGATCGCGGGCGGTCGGAGAGGATCAACGCACCGGCCTTCGGCGCGAGATGGGCCAAGGCCGGCGTGATAACGCACGCGGCAGGCGCGGTTTCCAAAGCGCGCGCCGTTTTGGCCTTCGCTTCGTAATAGCAAAGGTCGTTAGCGCCGGCTTGGTCTGCGGGCGCGACGCCGTTCACAGCGCGATTGGCGTCGCCGCCAATCTCCGCAGACGGCGCAAGCGCCCGGACCGTTACCGGCCCGAGCGCTTCGTAGAACCGAGGGTCGATCATCTGCGGGCCATGCTGGCGCCGCCGCTCGTCCCTGTCACGGCCTGTTTATTGGCCGCCGCCAGCGGGTTGTTGCTGCTGTTGCGGCGCGGGCGCCGATTGGCGCGTCACGGTGATCGTGCGCAGGCGCTGGTTGAGGCGCTGCACTACATCGTCGGTGGCGTTGACGTTCGGCTGCATCAGGTTGACGCCCTGAGCTTCCATCACAATGCCCGCACCGCGCGCTTCCATCACTTCGCGCACGATCGGCGTGATCTGCGTGTTGAAGTCGTTCAGCGTCATTTGACGGGTGTATTCCATGTCGCGCGCCAGAGATTGCTGGCGGGCGCGGAACTGTTCAACGCGCTGCTCGAACGCCTCGACGCGCGAATTGAGCGATGCATTGCGGCGAACCTGCTCGGGCGTCATGCCCTGCGCGGCTTGGGCCAAGCTTTGCTGTTCGGTTTGGATCGATTGAGCGTCCGGTCCGAGTTCGGCCTGCATTTGCTGGCCGATCTGAGTGAGCTGCGTGGTCATGTGACGGCCCACATCGGTCGACTCGACGATGCGCTGGTAGTCGATAACGATAACCGACGCCGCTTGGGCGTTGTTGTTGCGGTTGCGTTGAGCCGACGCTTCCGGCGCGGCCGCGAAGGCGACCGCCACAGATACGGCCACGGCAAAGTACTTGAGGAAACGCATATGAGCGCCCTTTCTTGAGGGTTGTTGTTAGAAACGGGTCCGCGTCGAGAAGCGGAAGGACTCGCGCCGGTCGTAGTCCTCGTATGCAAACGGCTGCGAGAAATCGAACTGAACGGGGCCAAAGGGCGAATCCCAAAACACCGAGATACCTGCCGCCGCACGCAGCGCCAGATTATCCTCGACCACCAAACGGGTAGAACCAGGCAAATCTACGGTCTGTCTGCTCGCCGCATCCACCGTGCCCAAAGTGCCGAACTCGGTGAAAAGCGCCCCTGAAATGCCGAAGGATTCCGGCAATCCAAGCGGGACATCGAGCGAAATGGTGCCGATGGCGAAGGCGTTTCCGCCGATTGCATCGCCAATTTCACTAATGACGCCCGTGGTATCGTCGACGATGAGCTGACGGGGACCGATGCCGGCCACATCGAAGCCGCGGAAAGACGCGCCGCCTTTGAAGAAGCGGTCGTTGATGCGGACGTCGTCCCCGCCCCAACCGAAGATGTAACCGCCGGTGCCGCGCAGGTTCAGACGCCAGCCTTCCCACAGACCATAATACAGGCCGCCATCGAACTCGGTGCGGAGGTAGTTCACCTCACCGCCAAGGCCAGCGATGTCCTGACTGAGCGAGAAATCGAACCCGCGCGTCGGCCGCACTGGATCGTTGCGCCGATCCCAATTGACGGTGAAACCGAGCAGAGAGGTCAGGAAGTTGCCTTCCTGCGCGCACAGCAGCGGACGCGCCGTGTTGAGCGGGTTGCACTGATCGATCGCCGGCGAGCTTGGATTGCTGTCGTGGTCCACGAACGCATCGGCGATTTCGGTGTCATCGAGAATGACCGAATAGGTCAGGCCGAGGCTGGTGCGGTCTGCGACGGGATAGCTGGCGCGCAGGCCAAAGCCGGTCGACTGGTTCTCGAACGAGGATTGATCGAGGAAGTCGGTGCGCAGCGAGTAGATGTCGAAGCCAGCCGCCAATTCACGGCCCATGAAGCGCGGTTCGGTGAAGCGGATGTCGACTTGCTGACGCTGGGCGCTCGACGACGCACGCAAGCGCAGGAACTGGCCGCGGCCGCGCAAATTGCGCTCGGTGATCGAGAAGTCGAACAGGAAGCTTTCGTAGGACGAGAAGCCCGCCGCGAACGCCAACTCACCTGTCGACGTTTCCTCGACGTTGACCGTGACGACCGAGCGGTCTGGTTGCGAGCCGGGCGCTTCTTCAACGGTGACGTCGCGGAAGAACCCAAGCGCACGAACGCGTGAACGCGACCGATCGAGCAGCACGCGGTTGAAGGCGTCGCCTTCGTTGACCATCATCTCGCGCCGGATCACGCGGTCGAGTGTGCGGGTGTTGCCGACGACATCGATGCGTTCGATGAAAACACGTGGGCCTTCGTTGACCTCAAACGTGATGTTGACGACGCGGTTGTCGCGATCACGCTCGACGTTCGGGGCGATGTCGACATTCGCGTAACCGACCGTGCCGGCCAGATACGTCATCGCGTCGATGGCATCTTCGATCAGCTCGCCTTGGAAGGTTTCGCCACGGCGGATCGGGATCGTCGCCAACAGCAGTTCCGGCGGCAGCCGATCAAGCTGGGTTTCAACTTGGATCGTGCCAAATTCGTAGCGCACGCCCTCGTCCACAGTGAAGGTGACGAAGAAGTCGCGTTGGTCCGGCGTCAGTTCGGCAACGGCCGAGACCACGCGGAAGTCGGCGTAGCCGCGATTGTTGTAGAACTGGCGCAATTGCTCGCGGTCGTACTCAAGACGGTCCGGATCGTAATTGTCGTTCTGGTTGAAGAAATTCCACCAGCTCGATTCCGTGGTGACGATGGCGTCGCGCAACGTACGATCCGAAAACTCATCGTTGCCGATGAAGTTCACGTCGCGCACGCCCGTCACCGGGCCTTCGTCGACCTCAAAGATCAAATCAACGCGGTTCTGGTCGAGCTCGCGAACCTGCGGGGTCACGGTCGCGGCGAAGCGGCCGGCGCGGCGGTAGAGCTCAAGAATGCGCTGCACGTCGGCTTGCGCACGCGCGGGCGTGAACACCGAACGCGGACGGGCTTGGACTTCCTCTTCGAGGTCGTCTTCCGACAACGTGCGCAGACCTTCGAAAATCACGCGGTTGATGATCGGGTTTTCGATAACGGAAACGACGAGATCGGTTTCGCGCTGCTCGATCTGCACGTCGGCGAATAGGCCGGTGGCGAACAGCGTCTTCAGCGACAAGTCGATGCGTTCGGCGTCGAACGTGTCACCTGGGCGCACCAGCAGATACGACGTGATGGTGGACGGCTCGATCCGCTGGTTGCCTTCGACGACGACACGACGAATGGCACCCGCGGGCGCCTGCGCCGGCGTGGCGCCAGTCTGACCGTCTTGGGCGATCGCGTCGCTCGCCGACGCCAACAGCGCACCGGTCGCCGCGCCGACCGTAGCGGCGCAGCTTACAGCGCCGACCACGACATCCCTTAGAACCCGCTTCATCAACCCCTCGACGGTTCGGCGCTCCCCAGCGCCGCGTTTGTAAGACAGCATCCCTTTGGGAAACACAAGGATGCGCAGCTGTTAGCCCGGTCCCCCGGGGAATAGACGCGTAATGTCGTTCCAGGTGGCGAACAGGAACAAACTCCCCATAACGAGGAATCCGGCCTTATAGGCCCATTCTTGCGCCACCGGAGGCAAGGGCTTGCCCCCACGCAGCGCCTCGATGGAATAGAAAAACAGATGGCCGCCGTCGAGCAGCGGGATCGGCAGCAAGTTCACAAAACCCACCGCCACCGAAAGCATCGCCGCCAACCCAAGCAGCGACAGCGCCAATGTGCCGATAGGCCCGCCTGGCGCGCTCGGCGGCGCATTGAGCGATGCGGTGGCGACTTGGCCGGAGACATTCAAAATGCCGAGCGGCCCGGCGATGTCGCGACCGGAGTGACGGCCGGTGAAAATACCGACGATGTAATCGACGGTGGTGGTGATGATGCCCCACGTCTGGCCAGCGCCGAATTGCAGCGCCGCAAGCGGGCCAACGGGCTCGATGATCCGCTCTTCCGGTAAGACGCCTAGATTGAGGCCGAGCGAGCCAAAGCGCTCGAGGGTGCCGTTGGCACCGGTGCGCTCAGCGGCGCGCGGCGTCGCCGTGAGGGTGCGTACATCGCCGTTGCTTTGCCGAAGCGTCAGTTGCAGCGGCTGCTCAGGATGGGCGGCGATGATGGATTGAAACATCTGCAGGCCGCGCACTTGCGCGCCGTTCACGGCCTCGACGATTTCGCCGTCACGAATGCCTGCGGCCTCAGCGGCCGTTCCTTCGGCGACGCTGGTGATCAGCGGACGCACCGACGTGTAGTCCGTCGTGTCGCGCCCTGAGATCATCGCGAACACGCCAAACGCGAAAATCGAGAACACAAAATTCGTCATCGGGCCGGCGGCGACGACCATGGCGCGCGTTGACAGCGGCTGTGCGTGAAACAGCCCGCGGCGCCGCGCTTCCGCTTTGGCGACCGGATCGTCGATGGCTTCCACCGGCGCGGTGCTGAGCGCATCGGCGTCGTCCGCGAATTTCACGTAACCGCCGAGCGGCAGCGCGCCGACTTTCCACTGCACGCCTTGCTTGTCGCGCCAGCCGAACAGGGTTTTTCCGAAACCGATCGAGAACGTGTCGATCGCGACTTTGCGCCAGCGGGCGACTTGGAAGTGGCCGAATTCGTGCACGAACACGACGACGCTGAGCACAAGAATGAAAGATCCCAGATAGATCGGGATACTTTGCAGCAAAGCCGGCATTCGCCCGATCCTTCCGCGTCCTCCCAGACGCTGCCTTCGGATGCCTTTAGGCTGCCGCCAGGCTTCCCGCAATCCGTTGGGCCGCGCCGCGCGCAGCCTGATCCACCGCCCTCACCTCATCCAAGGAACTGGGCGATTTTGCGATCAGGGCAGGCTCGGCGCTCACCACGTCTGACACCGCCACTTCGACCAGTCTGGCGATATCGAGGAAGCGGATTCGCCCGGCCAGGAAGGCGGCCACCGCGACTTCGTTGGCGGCGTTGAGAGCTGCGGTGTGGCCAGCCCCAGCGCGGAGTGCGGCGCGTGCCAGGTCAAGAGCAGGAAATCGTTTAGAATCATGGCGTTCAAACGTGAGACTGGCGACTTGGGCAAGGTCGAGCCGTGCCGTAGCGACGGCCGCCCGATCGGGCCAAGCGAGCGCATACGAGATTGGCGTGCGCATGTCCGGGGCGGAGAGCTGGGCCAGCACCGATCCGTCCACGTACTGAACCATGCTGTGGATGATCGATTGCGGGTGGATCAGCACCTCGATCCGGCTTTCCGGCAGCCCGAACAGGTAGGCCGCCTCGATCAGCTCCAGACCCTTGTTCATCAGGGTGGCGCTGTCGACCGAGATCTTGGCGCCCATGGACCAGTTCGGGTGGGCGCAGGCCTGCTCTGGCCGGGCGGCAGCCATTGCCTCGGCCGTCCAGGTGCGGAAGGGGCCGCCAGAGGCCGTCAGCGTCATGCTTTCGACCCGCTCTGGGTGGGTGAGCACTTGGAAAATCGCGTTGTGCTCGCTGTCCACGGGCAGCAGCGTCGCGCCTGAGGCTTTTGCCGCCTCCAGCACCACCGGCCCGGCCGATACCAGGCATTCCTTGTTGGCGAGCGCCACCAGTGCCCCGCGGCGCACGGCGGCCATCGTGGGTTCAATGCCAGCTGCGCCGACAATGGCGGCCATCACCCAATCGGCGGGGCGAGCGGCAGCCTCTTCCAGTGCGCTTGGGCCCGCGCCGACCTCGACATCAAGCCCGGCCAACGCCTCACGGGCAGCGTTGAGCTGAGTGGCGTCCGCAACGGCGGCGAACTTGGGACGAAGCTTGCGGCACGCGTCCGCCAGGCCCGCGAGGTTGGCGCCTGCCGTGACGGCCTCGACGGGTACGTCGACGCCTTGCGCCCTCAATTGTTCGATCACATCGAGTGTGGAGCGCCCAACCGAACCGGTGACGCCCAGGATGGAAACGCTGCGGCCAGCGGCGCTCACAGCCCAGTCCCGAACAGCAAAGCCGTCGCACGCGGACCAAACACCAACGCCGCGCCCACCAGCAACGAAGCGGCCATCAGGCCGTCGATCCGATCCAAAACGCCGCCGTGGCCCGGGATAACGCGGCTCGCGTCTTTGACGCCGAAACGACGCTTCAAGAAGGACTCGAACAGATCGCCCATCAATCCAGTGAACGCGATCATCGCGCCGATGGCGAGCCAGCTCAGGCGAAATTCGGGCGCGGCATGATAGAGCACCCCGCACGCATAACCGGCGATCGCGCCCGCAACCACGCCAGAAATAATGCCGGACCAGGTCTTCTTCGGTGAAAGACCTTCGGCGACTTTCGGCCCGCCAATCAGTTTGCCGCCGAAATACGCGAAAATATCAGCCGACCAGATGATGGCGAAAAGCGCCAAGATTGTTTCCAGCCCTTCAGGCGCGCGGTCGCGGAGCCATAAGAAGATGGCGACGGGCAAGCCGACATAGATCACGCCGCCGGCGGTTTCGAGCATGCCGGTGAGCGTGCGGCGCCTGATCAAAGCAGATGCGAGACCGCACGCGACGAGCCACGCCACGCCCCACCCAAGCATCAACCAACTGGCGAACATCACGGCGCCGAGCGAGCCTGCGAGCGCAAAACCGTAAGCGGGCATCACATCGTCGGGCTCGCTCATGCGCGCCCATTCGTAGCTCATGACGACGACGGCGGCGGCGCATGCGGCGGCGAGCCAAGGGCCGCCAAACCACGCAGCGCTCAGACCGCCGCTGGCGAGCACCAAACCTGAGACGATGCGTGGGCCAAGGTCGGACCAATCGCGGCGCTCACCTTCAGCGCGGCGCAGACTCGGTCCCTCCGAAGCGGCGCGTCCGGCGTCGGAATTCATCGATTGCTTGCTCCAGCGCGCCCTTATCGAAATCTGGCCACAGCACGTCCATGAACACAAGTTCGGTGTAAGCGGCCTGCCAGAGCATAAAGTTCGACAGGCGCAGCTCCCCGGACGTGCGCACCAGAAGATCGGGCGGCGGCAGATCGGCGGTGTCCAGGTAACGCTCGAAACGCTGCGGGGTTACATCGCTTGGCGCAATTTTTCCGCTCGCGGCGTCCTCGGCGATGCGGCGCGCGGCGCGGGCGATCTCATCTTGGCCGCCATAATTGAATGCGATGGTGAGATTGAACTTGGTGTTTGCGGCCGTGCGGAGCTCGGCGTTGGCGATAATCTCGGCGATATCTTTCTGCAGCCCAGATCGCTCGCCGATCACGCGAATGCGCACCCCTTCCCGCGCGAGACGCTCGAGGTCGCGCGCCACATAGAGACGGAGCAAGTCGAACAGCGCGTTCACTTCCTCGGCGGGGCGCGACCAATTCTCGGTCGAGAAGCCGAACACGGTGAGATACTCGACCCCGAGGTCGCCGGCCGCCTCAACCGTGCGGCGCAACGCTTCAACGCCCTCACTGTGACCAAACGTGCGCGGACGCGAACGCGCGCGCGCCCAGCGGCCGTTGCCGTCCATGATGACGGCGATGTGGCGCGGCGCAGGCGCTGCGGCGGGCGTGGGAACTGGCTCTGCCATTGCGCCGTGACGATCGCGCAGGTTTAGACCTGCGTGATCTCGTCCTCCTTGTGACGCGTGCTGTCGTCGATCTGTTTGACGTGAGCGTCGGTCATTTTCTGCACGTCTTCGCCGAGCTTCTTGTGCTCGTCCTGGCTGATGACGTGGTCCTTCTCGAGCTTCTTCAAATGCTCCATCGCGTCGCGGCGCACGTTGCGCACGGCGACGCGGGCTTGTTCGGCGTACTTGCCGGCGAGTTTCGCAAGCTCGGCGCGGCGTTCGCCGGTAAGCGGCGGGATCGGCACGCGCAGGGTTTGTCCGTCAATGATTGGGTTGAGGCCAAGCCCAGACGCGCGGATGGCTTTATCGACGGCGGCGGTGACGCCCTTGTCCCACACGGTGACGACCAGCATGCGCGGCTCAGGCACGGTGACGTTGGCGACCTGGTTCAGCGGCGACACCGATCCGTACGCTTCCACTTGCACGGGATCGAGCAATGTCGCGGAGGCGCGGCCGGTGCGCAGGCCGCCGAATTCGTGCTGCAGCGCTGTTAGCGCGCCGTCCATGCGCTTCTTGTAGTCGTCGATCTTGAACGCGGGTGGGGCAGCCATGGGTTTGGTCTCTCTTAGTCGCTGATGGTGGTGCTGACGCCGCGGCCAGCCAACACGTCGGCCAGCATGCCGCGCTTGTGAATCGAGAACACGACAATCGGCACGGCATTGTCGCGCATCAAGGCAATGGCGGAGGCGTCCATGACTTTGAGATCGCGCGCCAGCACCTCGTGATAGGTGAGCCGATCGTAGCGCGTGGCGCTCGGATCTTTTTTCGGATCGGCGGTGTACACGCCATCGACTTGCGTGCCCTTGAGCAGCGCGCTGCAGCCCATCTCGGCGGCGCGCAACGCTGCTGCGGTGTCGGTGGTGAAAAACGGATTGCCGGTGCCGGCGGCAAAAATGACGATGCGCCCCTTCTCCATGTGGCGCAGTGCGCGGCGGCGAATGTAGGGCTCGCACACGGTGGTCATGGGGATGGCTGAAAGCACACGCGCCTGACCGCCTGCGGCTTCAATCGCGCTCTGCATGGCGAGCGCGTTCATCACCGTGGCCAGCATGCCCATGTAATCGGCGCTGGCGCGCTCCATGCCTTTGGCCGCGCCCTGCATGCCGCGAAAAATGTTGCCCCCGCCGATGACGAGGCAAAGCTCAACGCCGCCGCGCGCGGCGGCAGTGACCTCAGCGGCGATGCGATCAACGACCGCCATGTCGAGGCCGTATTGGCCTTCGCCCATCAGCGCTTCGCCGGAAATTTTCAGCAGGACGCGCTCGTACAGGTTCGGCGCGGGCTCTTGGGATTCTGCGAGGCTCATGGGTCGATCCGGGAGGACTGATTTCCCTGTCACCATAACGCGTTCGCCGCCGTTGGCGCAAAGCCAAACGGCGGCGAATTTCGACGTCAATTACGACGTGTTCAGTCTTTCTTCGACATCGCAGCGACTTCGGCGGCGAAGTCGTCGGCCTTCTTCTCGACGCCGTCGCCCAGGGCGAAGCGGGTGAACCCCTTGATCGTGACGGGCGCGCCGGCTTCTTTGGCGGCGTCCTTCACAGCGGCTTCCACCGTCTGATCCGGATTGAGAATGAACGCCTGCTTCAGCAGCACGGATTCCTCGAAGAACTTGCGCAGACGGCCTTCAAGCATCTTGTCGATGACTTGTTGCGGCTTGCCTTGGGCTTTCGGGTCTTCCTTCACTTGCTCAACCAAGACGGCCTTTTCGCGCTCGATCCGCTCGGCGGGAATTTCCGTTTCGGTCAGCGCGAGCGGCGCGGCCGACGCGATGTGCATCGCCACCTTCTTGCCGAACGCTTCGAGCGCCGCTTTGTCGCCGGTGGATTCCACGGCGACCAGCACCGCAAGGCGCCCCATCGTCTCGGAGCCCTCGACCTTGTTGTGCACGTACGCCGTGACGACGCCCTGATCGACCGAAAGCAAGGTCGAACGGCGCAGCGAGATGTTCTCACCGATTGTGGCGATGAGTTGTGTCACTGCGTCGGCGACGCTGGCGCCGCCATGGCTGGCCTTCAACAACGCGTCATGGTTCTGCGCGGCTAGAGCGAGCTTCGAGAATTGGTCGGCGGCTTTCTGGAAGTCAGCGTTGCGGGCGACAAAATCGGTCTCCGAGTTGAGCTCGATCGCGGCGCCCTTTGTGCCGGACAACGCAACCGCGACGAGGCCTTCGGCAGCCGCGCGGTCAGCCTTCTTCGCGGCCTTCGACAAGCCTTTGGCGCGCAGCCAGTCGACCGACGCTTCGAGGTCGCCGTTGTTTTCTGCGAGCGCCTTCTTGCAATCCATCATGCCGACGCCGGTTTTTTCGCGCAGGTCTTTGACCAGCGCAGCGGTGATTTCCGCCATGTTCGTTACTCCTGAGACTTCTTGCGTCAGTAATTCGCACCGGACGGGCCATCCATCGGGCTTTCGACCGGGCCGGACGGGCGCGCGGGCGCTTCGTACGCGACAGCGGCTTCAGCCGGCGGGTTCGCCGAGGCGCCGATATCGACGCCGCGACGCGTGTCGCTCTCGGTGAGGCCGTCCAGAATGGCGTCGGCGATCAGGTCGCAATAGAGCTGCACCGCACGCGCCGCATCGTCGTTGCCCGGGATCGGATAGGTCACCTCATCGGGATCGCAGTTCGAGTCGACCACCGCGACCACCGGGATGCCGAGCTTCTTGGCTTCCTGAATGGCGATCGCTTCCTTGTTGGTGTCGATCACGAACATCATGTTCGGGATGCCGCCCATCGCGGCGATGCCGCCAAGCGAACGGTCCAGCTTGTCGCGTTCACGGGTGAGGTTGAGCACCTCTTTCTTGGTGAGGCCAACGGCGCCGCCAGAGATGATTTGCTCAAGCTCGCGCAGGCGCGCGATCGACTTCGAGACCGTTTGCCAATTGGTGAGCGTGCCGCCCAGCCAACGCGAGTTCACGTAATACTGGGCCGAGCGTTGCGCGGCGGCTTTGATGTGGTCCGCTGCCTGACGCTTGGTGCCGACAAACAGGATGCGGCCGCCGCTCGCAGCGACTTCGCGCACCTTCAGCAGCGCCTGGTGCAACAACGGCACCGTCTGCGACAGGTCGAGAATGTGGATGTTGGACTTTTCGCCGAAGATGTAGCGGTCCATCTTCGGGTTCCAGCGGTGGGTCTGGTGTCCGAAGTGCGCGCCAGCTTCCAAGAGCTGACGCATGCTGAATTCAGGCAGCGCCATGTGTTTTCCTTTTCCGGTTTGCCGCCGCGAGAAAGACCTAGGACTAATTTCCTAGGACCGGATGGAGGAAACGGCCGCTTTCAGACCGCCCCGCCGCTCCCGCGTGCGAAGTAAGGCGCGGATATAGGGGGATAGGTCGCCCGAAGCAAGCCGGCCTAGATGACGCGCTCCACCCCCCGCGCGGCTTTGATGGCGGCGCGGGCGGCAGGGCTCGCCGGCGTGAGCTTGTTGGCGTTCAACTCAATCTCGCGGCCGTCCTTCAGTTTTAAGATCAGTCGCAGCGGCCGAGACTCGCCAACACCGGCCGGAGGCAGCGCCGCCAGCGTCTTGGCCAGAAGGTCGATCGGCGCCCCCTCCTTCAAGATGATGCGTAGATCCTCGACGGTGCGTGCTTCAGCCGCCTCGATCGGCTCAAACGTGTCGGCGGAAAGTTTGAGGTCGCCGTCCTTCCACCGCACGCGCCCGCGAAAGACGATCGCCTTGCCGACCTCGAGTCGTTCCCGCGCGGCGGCGACATTCTCGGGCATCACCATCGCCTCGTAATCGCCTGTCGGGTCAGACAAGGACACGAACGCCAACGTCCCACCCGACATCGCTGGTCGGTACTGAACGCGCCGCACAACGCCAGCCATGGCGTGATAGCGCGGCTCGGTCTCGCCCTCCTCCAAGATGTCGGCGTAACTCGCGTAGCGATCGCCGGCATCGATGTAGAAGTCCGACAAGGGATGGCCTGAGAGGTAGAAGCCGACGCTTTCGCGCTCGGCGTCGAGCCGATCCTGCGCTGACCAGGACGGCGCCTTTGGAAAGGCTGGGCGCGCGCTTGGCTCCTCGGCGCCAAACAAGCTCGCTTGCGCGCTTGCGCGTTCTTCGGCGACGCGTTGCGCATACGCCGCGATCACTTCGCACGCGGCCAAAGCACGCGCGCGGTCAGGCTCGATGGTGTCCAGTGCGCCGGATTTGGCGAGGTTCTCTAACGAGCGTTTGTTGACCGCCTTGGCGTCAATGCGCTCGGCGAAATCGTGAAGCGATTTGAAGCGCCCGCGCGAACGCCGCTCCGCCGCCAGCGTTTCCATCGCCACCAAGCCAACATTGCGCACCGCGCCCAACGCGTAGCGAACGCCGACGCCATGCTCGATCGGTTCGACGCTGAAATCCGCTTCTGACGCGTTGAGATCGGGCGGCAGCATGGTGACTTGGATGCGCCGAGCGTCCTGGTGGAAGCTTGCAAGCTTATCCGAGTGCGAAAGATCGAGGCTCATCGACGCGGCGAGGAAATCCACCGGGTAGTGCGCTTTGAGATAGCCCGTCTGATACGCGACAACAGCGTAAGCGGCGGCGTGGGATTTGTTGAAGCCGTAGCCAGCGAACTCTTCCACCAGATCGAAGATGTGGGCGGCAAGACTTTCGTTGACGTCGTTTGCCTTGGCGCCATCGATAAAGCGCGTCTTCTGCGCCGCCATTTCCTCGGGCTTCTTCTTGCCCATGGCGCGGCGGAGCAGGTCAGCTTCGCCGAGCGAGTAGCCAGACAAGATCTGCGCGATCTGCATGACCTGTTCTTGATAGACGATGACGCCGTAGGTCTCTTCCAAAATCGCGCGCAAGGACGGATGCAGATAGTCCGGCTTGGTGATGACGCTTTCGATGGCAGCCAAATCTTCTGCGCTCGCGCCTTCTGCGCGCGCGGCTTTCAAGCGCTCCTGCCCAGCTTTCACCGCCGCGAAATGGTCGATGTTCTTCATCGGGCCCGGACGGTAGAGCGAGATGAGCGCAATGACGTCTTCAAGGCTGGTGGGCTTCACTTTGCGCAGCGTGTCGCGCATGCCTTGGCCTTCAAGCTGGAACACGCCGAACGTCAGGCCCGATTGCATCAGTTCGTAGGTTTTGGCGTCGTCGTAAGCCGTATCGTCGAGGTCGATCTCAATTCCGCGCTTCTTGAGGAAGCCGACGGCGCGATCGATGACCGTTAGCGTTTTCAAGCCCAGGAAGTCGAACTTCACGAGGCCGGCGGCCTCGACCCATTTCATATTGAACTGAGTGGCGGGAATGTCCGAGCGCGGATCGCGGTAGAGCGCGACCAGTTCGATCAACGGGCGATCGCCAATGACGACGCCGGCGGCGTGGGTCGAGGCGTTGCGATAGAGGCCCTCGAGCTGCAACGCCACATCCAACAGCGCGCCGACTTCCGGCTCTTGCTCGCGCGCCTGCTTGAGCTTGGGCTCGAGTTCAATGGCTTCCGCCAGCGTCACCGGGTTGGCAGGGTTGGCCGGCACCATCTTCGCCAAGCGGTCCACTTGGCCGAAGGGCAATTGCATCACCCGCCCGACGTCGCGCAACACGGCGCGCGCTTGCAGCGTGCCGAAGGTGATGATTTGCGCGACACGATCGTCGCCGTACTTGTTCTTGACGTAGTCGATCACCTCGCCACGACGCTCCTGGCAGAAGTCGATGTCGAAGTCGGGCATCGAGACGCGTTCGGGGTTCAAGAAGCGCTCAAACAGCAAACCGAAGCGAAGCGGATCAAGGTCGGTAATCGTCAAAGCGTACGCGACCAGCGAACCGGCGCCTGACCCACGACCCGGGCCGACGGGAATGCCCTTCGCTTTCGCCCATTTGATAAAGTCGGCGACGATGAGGAAATAGCCGGGAAACTTCATCTGCGTGATGACGCCCAGCTCGTACTTCAATCGCTCCCAATAGGTTTCTTCCGGCGCTGCAAGGCGGTCACCGAGCGCCTTCAGGCGGGCTTTTAAGCCGGCCTCGGCCTGTGCTTTCAGCTCCGCCGGTTCGTCGCGGCCGCGCTTGGTGTCGAATTCCGGCAGGATCGGCGCGCGCTTTTCGACGCGATAAGCACAGCGGCGCGCGATCTCGCTTGTGTTGGCGATCGCCTCAGGGAGATCGGCGAACAGCGCTTCCATTTCCGCGGCGCTCTTGAAGTAGTGCTCGGCCGTGACGCGTGGGCGATCCTCCTCGCCAAGATACGAGGATGACGCGATGCAGACGAGCGCATCATGCGGCGCGTGATCGGCGCGCACGAGGAACCGGATGTCGTTGGTGGCCACGAGCGGCAGGCCAAGTTCGTAGGCGAGTTCAACGAGTGCGCCCTCGGTATCGGCCTCCAGCTTCTCACCATGGCGGTGCAGCTCGACATACAGGCGATTGCCGAACGCCGCCGCGAGCTGCTGCAAGAGGGCCCGCGCATCGTCGATGCGCCCAGCCTCAATCAAAGGCGCCAGCGGCCCCAGCCCGCCGCCAGTGAGCGCGATCAAACCTTCGTTGGCGGCGAGCAGGCGCGGCAATGCGACGTGCGGGGCCTCGGTGGCGGCCACCTCCAAGAACGCGGCGCTCGAAAGCTGCATGAGGTTCGCGTAGCCAGCGGCGTTCTGCGCGAACACCGCAACGACGCCTTCGACGCCGCCCTCGCCTTTCAAATCGAGCGAACAACCGACAATCGGTTGCACGCCTGCCTTAGCGAACTCCTCAGAGAATTCGAGCGCGCCGAACAGATTGTTGGCGTCGGCGAGGCCGAGCGCGGGCATGTCGAGCTTAACCGCGTGCTTGGCCAATTCCTCGACGTGCAACGTCGATTGCAGCAGCGAATAGGCCGAGCGGGCGCGGAGGTGAATGAAGGGTTGGGCCATGTGATTCGTCCAACCGACAGGATAGGCGCTTTTGCCTAGCTGCGCCGCACCAGCTTGCCGTGATCGAGACTCATCACCCGATCCATGTACTTGGTCAGTTCAAGATTGTGCGTCGCGATCAGCGCCGCAACACCCTGTTTCCGCGCCAAGTCGGAAAGTGCCGCGAATACCGCCGTTGACGTATCCGGGTCGAGGTTGCCAGTGGGCTCGTCGGCCAAGATCAGAACCGGCTTGTTGATCATCGCGCGCGCCATCGCCACGCGCTGTTGTTCGCCGCCGGAAAGTTGCGCGGGTTGGTGATGCATGCGTTCACCAAGGCCCATGAGGGTAAGCAGGCGTTTGCCCTCCTCCAACGCTTCGCGCCGCGGCCGGCCCGCGATCAATGCGGGAAGCGCCACATTGTCGAGCGCGTCGAACTCGGGAAGCAGATGGTGGAACTGGTAGACGAAGCCGATCTTCAGGCGCCTTGCCTCGGTGCGCGCGTCGTCGGTGAGATCCCAAGCCGATATGCCGCCGATGCGCACGTTCCCGCCCGAGGGGCGTTCCAACAAGCCGGCGGCGTGCAACAGCGACGACTTGCCCGAGCCGGACGGCCCCACCAGCCCGACGATCTCTCCGGCCATAATGTCGAGATCGACGCCGTTAAGCACGACAAGCTCGCCGCCGCCCGATTTGAAGCGACGTTCGACGCCCTTCAGCGAAAGCACTGGCTCACTCATAACGGAGCGCCTCCACTGGATCGAGCCGCGCGGCCCACAGCGACGTCAACAGCGTCGAGGTGAAGGTGACGACGATGGTGAAGAACGAGATGATGCCCACTTCGCTCCACTCGACTTTTGCGGGCAAGGAATCGAGCGAATAGACAGTCTCCGGGAAAACGCGGAACCCGAGCACACTCGAGAGCACGTTTTGGATCGCCTCGATGTTGAGGCAGAACCCGAGGCCCAACAGCAAGCCAAGCGAAAGACCGAGCACGCCCAGACTGGCGCTGGCCATGAAGAACACACGCACAATCGCGCCTTTGCTCGCGCCGATCGTGCGCAGAATAGCGATGTCGCGGCTCTTGTTTTTCACCAGCATGATGAGCCCGGTGACAATGTTGAGCGCGGCCAGGCCGAGCACGAACATGAGAATGAGCCGCATCACGTTGCGCTCCACCACCAATGCATCGGCGAGGCCCTGAGACCGCATTTTCCAGTCGGTGATGGTGAGTTCGGGGCCAATCACGTCACGAATGCCCAGCATCGCCGGGAATGTATCGTCGGGATCGGTGATGCGGATTTCGAGTTCATCGACGCCAGTGCCGCGATTGAACAGCACCTGCGCCTGCTCAAGCGGCATATAGATCAGGCCGCTATCGTATTCGACCATGCCGACGTCAAACACGGCGCCGATCACGAACGCCTTGCGCCTCGGCGTCAGACCGAACGGGGTGGCCGAACCCTGCGGCGAGATAATCGAAAGCGCCATGCCTTCGGCCACGCCGAGATTCGCCGCCAGGCTATCGCCGATAGCGATCGTCGGTGAGTCGATTCCCTGAAAGCCCGCGAGCGTGCCGCCGGGCCGAAACGTGCTCGATACCTGCGTCAGACCCTCAAGGTCCTCACGCGGAACGCCGCGCACGGCGACGCCGGATGCGAGCCCTTCCGAGGTAGCGAGCGCTTGCGCGTTGATTGTCGGGCTGACGCGCGTCACACGCTGCACGCCGCGCACACGGCGCGCAATTTCGTCCACCGCCTCGGGCGGCAGGCCCCGCACGTCCACGTAAACGTGACCGTTCACGCCAAGGATGCGCGACAACAGCGTTTCGCGGAACCCGTTCATTACCGACATTGTGACGATCAGCACGAACACGCCGAGCGTGATGGCCAGCACGGAGATGATTGAGATCAGCGCCACGCCGCCGTGTTGACGCTTGGCGCGCAAATAGCGGCCCGCCAACATCCGTTCGAACAGGCCAAAGGGCGGTGAATTGGTGGTTGTCATCAATAGGACCGCGCGATCAGGATTTCTTCGACGCCAGGCTGACCGGTGAAGATGCAGGCGCCAAAACTCGAGGGCTGGTTCATCGGCGCGTTGCGGATGGTGAGCTTAAGGGCTTTCAAACGCTCGCCCACTTGCTCAAGCGCAGCGCCTGTGGGCCGCGACCAGTGGACCCGCGCCCATCCTTTGAACCCGACATCCTCTTCCGTGCCGTAATAGGTTTCGAGGTCAGCGAAGGTCTTCAAGTCGGAGCGGATGTTGCTGTCCGTCCGCGCTTTGGCCTCGGCGAAGAGCTCGCGCTGCGCGGCTTCGAGCAAACCCGCCGCCTGCGCAACGAAGTCGGCGCGCGCCACGACGTGGGTCTTGATTTTCTCGCCTTCGCGCAGCGCATTGCGTTTGAGGAAACTCACCTGACCGCCTGCGGCATCGCGTGGGCCGATCTCGCAGATCAGAGGCGCGCCGCGACGCACCCAATCCCAGCGTTTGTCTGTCGGCTTGGCGTCCTTCTTATCGACGTGCGCGCGCACGGGCGCGCCGAATGCCGAGAGCGCGCTCAGTTCGGCCGCGAGTGACGCGCAATAGGCTGTCACTTCCGCGTCTTCCGGTTTGCCGCGCAACATCGGCACAATAACAATCTGCTTCGGCGCCGCCGCCGGAGGCGTGCGCAGGCCGTCGTCATCGCCGTGTGTCATGATCACGCCGCCAATCATGCGCGTGGACATGCCCCAGCTCGTGGTGTGCGCCAGGGAGAGACCGCCATCGCGATCCTGGTAGCGGATGTTCTGCGCTTCCGCGAAATGTGTGCCGAGATAGTGCGAGGTGCCCGCTTGCAGCGCCTTGCCGTCCTGCATCATCGCTTCGATCGAGAACGTGCTCACGGCACCTGGGAAGCGCTCGTTCTCAGGCTTCTCGCCGGCAATGACCGGCAGCGCTAAGAAATCCTCCGCGAAGCTGCGATACATCTCGAGCGCTCGCATGGTTTCTTCGCGTGCGGCCGCCTCATCGGCATGGGCGGTGTGACCCTCCTGCCAGAGAAACTCAGCCGTGCGCAGGAACATGCGCGTGCGCATTTCCCAGCGCACGACATTGGCCCATTGGTTCAGCATCAGCGGCAGGTCGCGGTAGGACTTGATCCAACGGCTGAACGCATCGCCGATGATGGTCTCCGACGTCGGCCGGAGCACGAACGGCTCGATCAGCTCCGCTTCCGGATCGGGCTTCAGTGCGCCGTTGATGTTTTTCAGCCGGTGATGGGTGACAACCGCCATTTCCTTGGCGAAGCCGTCAACGTGCTCGGCCTCCTTCGCGATGAAGGAGAGCGGAATCATCATCGGGAAATAATAGTTCTCGCAACCGGCCGCCTTGATGCGGCCGTCGAGCTCGCGCTGGATCGCCTCCCAAAGACCGAAGCCCCACGGCTTGATGATCATGCAACCGCGCGTCGGCGACAGCTCGGCGAGATCGGCGTCGCGCACCAGCTGCTGGTACCATTCGGGAAAATCTTCGGCGCGCGTGACCTTGAGCGCATGCATGGGATCGGCTCTTCCTGTTCGGAGGGCTTGGATAGACTGTGCCGCAGGCAGGGGCAACGCGGCCTTTAGGGCGTCCGCATCCCGAAAAGGTCGACAGACACCGCCCAGGCCACGAACAGCCACAGAACCGCCGCGATCCCCGCCGCGAACAGGGCTTTTCGGCCAAGGCCTGGCGCTCGCGGCGCACCGGACTCCGAGCCTGCCGGGACATCGTCGCCCGCCTCGTGGAAGCTCTGAGCACCCATCGGCAACATGATAAAAAACGAGAGCCACCACAGGATAATGTAGATAGCGGCTGAGAGCAGCGGGGTCATCTCAATGGTCCTTCGGCGTTTCCATCAGTTCGATCAGCACGCCGTTTGAATTTTTAGGGTGCACGAAAATAATCAGTGTGCCGTGCGCGCCGATCCGCGGCTCGTTCAACACCGTCGCCCCCTTCGCTTCCATCTCGACCTTAGCGGCGTGGATGTCGGCGACTTCGAAGCACACATGGTGCTGACCGCCGCTCGGGTTCTTTTCGAGGAATTTGAGGATCGGAGATTTCTCGCCAAGCGGCTCGATCAATTCAATTTGGCTGTTGGCAACATTCACGAACGCGAACTTTACGCCTTGCGCGGGAAGCTCACGCGTCTCGGTGATGTCAGCGGCGGCAACGCCGTAGAGATCGCGATAGGTCGCCTTCGCCGCTTCGATCGACGGCACCGCGACGCCCACATGATTCAATCGACCGATCATCGCCGCCTCCTCAGATTCTTAGAACGCTCACGTCAACGAGCGGACGCTTCGACCATAGCCGCTCGGCCGTCTTGCGCACCGCGCGCATCAGCGCAGTCTGCACCGCTTCGTCATCTTCGCGGTCGGCATGGCTGAGCCGGCCAAACGCGGCCTCCGCGGCCTCCTCCAACTCCTCGAGCGCGATTTCCATGTCCTCTTCATCGGCCATGGAGAGACCCCGCACAGAAACGTTGGGGCCGGCGGCGATGTTATGTTTTTTGGCGCCTATAGCGATCGCGACGCTGACGGCGCCCTCGGCGGCCAAGCGGCGGCGATCGCGCAACGCGTCATCATCGGCTTCCAAGATGGAATTGCCGTCGACGTAGAGGCGCCCGGCAGGAACCTCATCGATGATTTTCGCCAAACCCGGCGCCAAGCGGATCATGTCGCCGTTTCGCGGCGCGATAGCCTCGGGGACCTGCAGGGCTTCCGCCAGCTTTACGTGCTCGAGCAAGTGGCGCCGCTCGCCGTGCACCGGCACGGCGATGCGCGGCCGCGCCCATTGGTACATTTGCTTGAGTTCGTCGCGGGCGGGATGGCCGGACACGTGCACGTGCGCGTCGTCCGATGTGATGACGTCGACGCCGCGTTCGGTGAGTTGGCTGTAGAGCGTGTAGATCGCCGCTTCGTTGCCTGGGATCATGCGCGACGAGAAGATGACCGTATCGCCCTGCTTCAGGGAGACATTGCGGTGATCGCCACGGGCGATGCGAGATAAGGCGGCGCGGGCCTCCCCCTGACTGCCGGTGCATAGAAACAGCACGTTCTCGGGCGACAGCGTTCCGGCCTCGTCCTCATCGATCAATTCGGGCGTATCACGCAACATGCCGACGCCCTTCGCAGCGCCGACAATGCGATGCATCGAGCGGCCGACGAGACATACCGTGCGGCCACAAGCGTCAGCGGCGCGGATCACCGTTTCCACGCGTGCGACGTTCGAGGCAAACGCCGTCACCGCGACTTTGCCCTTGCAACCACGGATCACCTCGGTGAGATGATCGCGCACGTCGGCCTCAGAGCCGGACGCACCCTCCACGAAGACGTTGGTGCTGTCACACACCATGGCGAGGATGCCCTCATCGGCCATGGCGCGCAGCTTCGCTTCGTCGGTGGTTTCGCCAATCAGCGGATCAGGATCGATCTTCCAATCGCCAGTATGCCACACGAGCCCCAAGGGTGTCCGTATGGCGAGGCCATTCGGCTCGGGAATCGAATGCGTGAGCGTGACGAAGTCGATGTCGAAGGGCCCAAGCTTCAGATTTCCCTTGAGCGGAATTTCCGTGAGCTTCACCTGCGAGAGCAGATTGCGCTCTTTCAGCTTCTCTCGAATGAGCGCGGCGGTGAACGGTGTGGCGTAAAGCGGCGCCTTCAAGCGGGGCCACAGCCAAGGCAGCGCGCCGATGTGATCCTCGTGCGCGTGCGTCAGCACAATGCCGAGGATGTTATCGCGTTCTTCTTCGAGGAACGCGGGATCAGGGAGAATGATCTCCACGCCCGGCATCATATCCTCGCGCCCGAATGTCACGCCGATATCGACGACGATCCATTGCCGGTTGTCGGGTGGGCCGAAACCGTACGCGTTGAGATTCATGCCGATCTCGCCCGAGCCGCCGAGCGGCAGGAAGACAAGTTCGTCGTTGGCCTTGGCCTTTATCAAAGCGTGCCGCCGTTTCTGCGGAAAATTTCCAGGAGACCGCGCGAGGTGAGTTCCTGGTCGAAATGGTCGATGTCGATTTTGGCGCCTTCAAACAATGAAGCGACGCCGCCCGTGGCGATCACCTTCATCGGCGCACCGTACTCCGCCTTGATGCGGCCGATCAGCCCTTCGATCATATCGATCGAACCAAGATAGATGCCAGCTTGCATGGCACTTACCGTGTCCTTGCCGATCACACGGCCCGGATCGCGGATTTCCACGCGCGGCAGGCGCGCTGCATGCTCGTGCAGCGCCTGCAGCGACAGGTTGATCCCCGGCAAGATCACACCGCCCTCGAAGGCGCCGTCCTTGGCGACGATGTCGAACGTCGTGGCGGTGCCGCTGTCGATCACAATCGATGGGCCGCCATATTCAATGAACGCGCCCACCGCGTTCACCAAGCGGTCTGCGCCAGCTTCGCTGGGCTTGTCGATACGAACAGGGATTCCGAGGTCGAGGCCGTCCTCGCCAATCACCATAGGCTCGAAATTTAGGTAGCGCCTGGAAAGGTTGCGGAGGTTGAAAAGCATCTGCGGCACCACCGTCGAGATGATGCAGGCGTTGATGTCATTGAGGCTGAGATCGCTGAGCGTGAGCACTTGGTTGAGCCACGGCGCGTACTCGTCAGCGGTCCGCGTGGAATCCGTTGACGCGCGCCACTGGCCGCGCCAACCGGCGCCGTCATGGACGGCAAATTTGGTGTTGGTGTTGCCGACGTCGATTGCAAGAAGCATGGATTCAGGCCGCGTTGGGTAAGAGCACATCGCCGGCCGCAATCAAGCGACGGCCGCTTTCAGTTTCAAGTTCGAGTTCGCCGCGCGACGACAGGCCGACAATCCGACCATCAATCGTCTGCGCGCCAAGGGTCACGCGTGCTTCAGCGCCCAGTCCGTGCGCGCGCGTAAGCCAAGCTTTGCGCAGCGGCTCAAACCCCTCCGCCGCCAGACGCGCATCCCACATTTCCAAGCGCGGACGCAGGGCGACGAGGAAGGCTTGCGGCTCTGGCGTCATGGCGTCCAGCGGCAAGGCCGCGCGCAGGCATGACGTTGGTTGGTCAATCGCCGAAGGCGCGACCGCGAGATTTACACCGAAGGCAAGCGCCGCCCAGGTTTCCCCGCTCCCGAGGGAGCCGCTGTCGAGCAAGATGCCCGCCGCTTTGGCGCCGTCGATCATGACGTCGTTTGGCCATTTCAATGTCGCGCGGCCAGCGCCGATCATGGCGTCGACGGTTTCGGCGATTGCGAGGCCGGTGGCGAAGCCGAGCAACGCGATCTCGCCAGGTGGGCGCGTAGTGGAGAACAGGTAAGTCGCGAACAGATTGCCTTCGAGCGACGCCCAGGCGCGACCGCGACGGCCACGCCCAGCCGTCTGACGCTTTGCAACCAACCAAGTGGGCGTGACTTCGCCGCAATCGGCGCGACGACGCGCCTCCAGAATGGTGGAGTCAATCTCGTCGAAGAACTCGACGGGCGCCTGGCCGTCGATCATCTCGCCTCTCAGAAGCTGCGGCTGACGGCCCAATCGGCCCAGCGCTCCAGGAAGCCTAGCACGAACACCAGAACGGGGAACGTAAGCGCAGCCGAGACGGTCGCTGTCAGGGCGATGGTCCCAGAGGGCGTCTGCATGGACGCCGCCGCGGGCGCAAACCAGATGGAGGAAACCAAGCGGAGATAATACGCGGCAGCGATCACCGCCGCGACGCCGCCAACCACGGCCAGCCAGACCAGATCGGCCTGCACAGCGGCCTGGAAAACCAAAAGCTTGCCGATGAAGCCTGCAAACGGCGGTACGCCTGCAATCGAGAACAGAAGCATCGTGAACAAGGCGCCCATCCAAGCACGGCGCTGCGCCAAGCCGGCGAGGTCAGCGACTGATTCAACTGGTTGGCCGTTGCGGCGCATCGCCAGGATCAGCGCGAACAGACCGATGTTCGCCGGCAAGTACAGCGCCAGATAAATCAGCGCGGCTTGTGGCCCCTCCTCGCCGCCGCTGGCGAGCCCCATGAGCACGAAGCCCATGTTTCCGATCGAGGAATAGGCCATCAGGCGTTTGAGGTTTGTCTGCAGCAGCGCGCCGAACGAGCCCCACACCATCGAGATCGCCGAGAGCGCGACGATCACTTGCGTCCATTGCTGCTCAAGCGCGGCGAAGGGTTCGTAAAGCACACGCGCCATCAGCGCGACCGCGGCGACCTTGGGAGCCGCTGCGAAGAACGCCGTCACCGGCGTTGGCGCCCCTTCATAAACATCGGGCGTCCACATGTGGAACGGCGCGGCCGACATTTTGAAGCCGAGCGCGCACAACATCAGGACCAGGCCGAACGTAACACCGACACCGCCGCCGCCTTCGGCAACTGCCGCGGCGATGGCGTCAAAGCGTACCGAACCGGTGAAGCCATAGACAAATGACGATCCGAACAGCAGCAGCCCGGAGGAGATCGCGCTCAGGACGAAGTATTTGAGGCCAGCCTCGGACGAGCGCGCATCGTCGCGACGCCAAGCGGCCAGCACATAGGACGCCAGGCTGTTCAGTTCGACGCCAACGTAAAGCGTGATGAGATCTTGCGCCGACACCATCACGAACATGCCGAGCACGCCCAGGCATACCATGATCGGAAACTCGAACCGCTTCTCGCCGGTTTGCTTGAAGTGGTCCGCGCCAAGCAGAAGCGCCGCAGCGCCTGAGAAACCGATCAATGCCTTAGCGAAAACCGTTACGCCGTCCGCGACCATGGCGCCTTGAAACAATTCAACGGCCGCTTCCGGGCGATCGAGAATCGCCAGCGCGCCGGCCGCAACCAACACAAACGCACCCATAATGGAGAGCAGTCCGAACGAACGCTCGCCGTTCCACGCGCCGAACATCGCGCCAAGCAGCGCGAACGCGGCCAAGAGCAATTCAGGACGGGCGAGCTGCAAGCTCGCTGTGAGATCAGGGACCAACGGCATCATGGCGTGACCCCGAGGTAGGCCGAAGACAACGCTTGCGCGGACGCTGCGGTGAAGTCGAGAACGAAGCTGGGCGCGAGACCCATGATCAACGTCGCGATCACCAGCGGGACGAACATCACCCACTCACGGCTGTTGAGATCGGTGATGGAGTCGAGCTTGGGGTTCTCAATGTTGCCGAAGGCCACCTTGCGATAGAGCGTCAGCGCGTACACGGCAGACAAAATGACGCCGGTCGCTGCAATGGCGGCAAACCAGGCATTGGCTTGGAATGCGCCCAGCATGGTGAGGATTTCCCCTGGGAAGCCCGACGTGCCCGGCAGCCCCACATTGCCCATGGTGAACAGCAAGAAGATCGCGGCATAGACCGGCATGCGGTGCACCAGCCCACCGTAGAACGCAATCTCGCGCGTGTGCATGCGGTCATAGACAACGCCGACGCACAAGAAGAGCGCGCCGGAGATGATGCCGTGCGAGAGCATCTGGAAGATGGCGCCCTGAATGCCCTGCTCCGTCCCGGAGAAGAGGCCGAGCGTAACGAAGCCCATGTGCGCAACCGACGAGTAAGCGATTAGCTTCTTGATATCGACCTGCCGGAACGCCACCAGCGACGCCCAGACGATGGCGATCACCGAGAGCGTGAACACGAACGGCGTGAAGTAGTGCGAGGCGTCCGGGAACATCGGCAGCGAGAAGCGCAGAAAGCCGTAGCCGCCCATCTTCAGCAGGATCGCAGCCAGCACGACCGAGCCGGCAGTCGGCGCTTCCACGTGTGCGTCCGGCAACCATGTGTGCACCGGCCACATCGGCAGTTTCACCGCGAACGACGCGAAGAACGCCAGCCAGAGCCAGATTTGTACGTTTGGATCGAATCCGATGTCGCGGGCGTAGGCGGTGAGTTCTGGGATGCTTGAGGTGCCGGCGATGGCGATCATCGCGACGATGGCGACCAACATCAGCAGCGAGCCGAGCAACGTGTAGAGGAAGAATTTGAACGCCGCATAGACGCGGTTGGCGCCGCCCCATACGCCGATGAGGATGAACATCGGAATGAGGCCGCCTTCGAAGAAGACGTAGAACAGGATCAAATCCGTCGCGCAGAACACGCCGATCATCAGCGTCTCAAGCACCAGGAACAGAACCATGTAGGCCGAGACCTGCTTCTCGATCGTCCAGCTTGCCAGGATGCAGAGCGGCGTGAGGAACGTGGTCAGCAAGATCAGCGACATCGCCACTTGGTCGACGCCGAGCCCGTAGGTCGCGCCAAACGCCCACGGGACGCTCTCGACCAGTTGGTAGCCTTCGCCGTTTTGGTCAAACGCCGCGAACGCGAACAACGACAGCACAAAGGCGGCGATGGTGACGAGCAGCGTCAGCAAACGCACGCCATTGTCGTAGCCAGGATTTTCACCGCGCAACGTACCGCGTGACAACAAGATCAGAACCGCGCCCGCCGCCGGCAGGAACGTCAGGATCGAAAGGATGGGCCAGCCGGCCACGAGCTCGCTCATCGGCTGCCTCCCGCGAGGATCGCGTAAGCGCCGAACGCCACCGCGGCGACGAGCATCAAGAAGCTATAATGATACACAAAGCCCGTTTGCAGTTTGCGCACTTGGCGTGACGCGAAGCGCGACGCGAGCGCAAACCCATTTGGTCCGAGCCCGTCGATGATTTTCTGATCACCGATTTTCCAGAACAGGTCGCCGATCGCGCGGGCGCCCTTCACGAAGACGAAATCGTAGATCTCATCGACGTACCATTTGTTGTAGAGGAACGCCCACACCGGACCCTTGGCCATCGCTTTGGCCGCACCCGTGGTCCAGAGATAGAAAATTACGGCGCCGAGGAAGCCCGTCACCGTCACGATCAGCGGCGCCCAAATCACCCAGGCTGGGAAATCATGATGCTCGCCGTGCGCGAGGGGCACGGCGCCGCGCCAGAATTCGTGCGCGTGATCGCCCAAGAAATACGGCGCAAAGATCGCGCCTGCGGCGATGGCGCCGGCCGCGAGCACCATGAGCGGAACGAGCATCACCCACGGCGATTCATGCGCTGGCGCCGCACCGTCAGCTGGCTTTGCGTGATGCCCGTCATGGTGCGCGTGATCGTCGTGCGCCACATGCGCGTGATCGTCGTGCCCGTGCCCATGGGGTTTGCCGCGATAGACGCCCTCAAACGTCATGAAGGCCAGGCGCCAGGAATAGAAGCTCGTCAGCAGCGCCGCTGACACACCGCACCAGAACGCAAACTGCGCGCCGATGCCATGGCTGCCGTAGGCCGCTTCGATGATGGCGTCCTTGGAATAGAAACCCGCAAAACCGCCGATGCCGGGGATGCCGAAGCCGATCAAGGCCAGCGTGCCGATCGTCATCATCGCCCAGGTAATCGGCATCGGCTTCCGCACGCCGCCCATGTACCGCATGTCCTGCTCATGATGCAGGCCGTGGATCACCGAACCCGCGCCGAGGAACAGCAGCGCCTTGAAGAACGCGTGCGTGAACAGGTGGAACATCGCCGCGTTGTAGGCGCCGACGCCGGCGGCGAAGAACATGTAGCCGAGCTGCGAGCAGGTTGAGTACGCCACCACGCGCTTGATGTCGTTTTGGGCCACGCCAACGGTCGCGGCGAACAGAGCAGTGCCAGCTCCGATAATGGTGACGAAACCGGATGCGAGCGGCGCGATATGGAACAGCTCTCCACAGCGAGACACCATGAACACGCCGGCGGTCACCATGGTCGCAGCATGGATCAACGCCGAAACTGGCGTCGGACCTTCCATGGCGTCGGGCAGCCAGACGTGCAGGAAGAACTGGGCGCTCTTGCCCATCGCGCCGATGAACAACAGCACCGAGACGACCTCAACCGCGGGCGCGCTGAACGCACCGATGGTCAACATCAAGTCCGGATTGGCAGTCGCGGCGTGGAAGACTTCGTCATACTGGATTGAACCGTAGCAAAAGAACGCCGCCATGATCCCAAGCGCAAAGCCGAAATCGCCCACGCGGTTGGTGACGAACGCTTTGATGGCCGCGTCGTTGGCGCTGCGCTTCTGGTACCAAAAGCCGATCAACAGATAGGATGCGACGCCCACGCCTTCCCACCCGAAGAAGAGCTGCAGGAAGTCGTTCGCCGTGACTAAGGCGAGCATCGCGAACGTGAAGAACGACAAATAGGAGAAGAACCGCGCCCTGTGCGGATCCTCGGCCATGTAGCCAATCGAATAGACGTGCACCAGGAAGCTGACGGTGTTCACCACCACCAGCATCACCGCCGAAAGCGTATCGAGGCGGACGCTCCACGTTGAGGTGAAACCGCCGACATCAATGAAGCGGAACAGCTCAACCACGTAAGGCGTGGCGTCACCCCAGACGTAATCGATAAAGATGGGCCAGGAGAGCGCAAGCGACAGACCCACGGAGCCAGTCGTCACCGCCATGGCGATGCGGTCGCCGATGTAGCGTTGCAGCAGACCCGCGAACGCCGCCGCGAAGAACGGCGCGAGTACAAGCAGGGCTTCGGTCGAGATCGCCACCGCTTAGCCCCTCATCTGGTTGATGTCTTCAACCGCGATGCCGCCGCGGTTGCGGAAATAGGTCACCAGGATCGCCAAGCCCACGGCCGCCTCGGCGGCGGCCACGGTGAGCACGAGCATTGCGAACACCTGGCCTTCGAGGTTCTGCAGGAACGCCGAGAACGCGATCAAATTGATGTTGACCGACAGCAGCACCAGCTCGATCGACATCAAGATGATGATGACGTTCTTCCGGTTCACGAAGATGCCGAACACGCCGATCGTGAACAGAGCGGCGGCGACAAAGAGGTAATGGGAAAGCCCGATTTCCATCAGCCCAGCCCCTGCCCTGGCCGCACGTCCTTCAGTTCAACGCCCTCGGAGCGTTTGCGGTTCACCTGCGCGTGGATGTCCTGCTTCTTGACGCCCGGGCGATGGCGCAGGGTCAGCACGATGGCGCCGATCATGGCGACCAACAGGATCAGGCCCGCGAGCTGGAACACCAAAACGTAGTCGGTATAGAGCACGCGCCCAATCGCTTCGGCGTTGGTGACTTGCGAGACGCCTTCGGGCGCAAGCGCGATCGGTGCGCCGTTCGCGCCCATCGAAGCCGCAGCCACCATGCCGAGTTCGCCCAAGAGCGCGAGGCCGACGATGGCGCCGATCGGCAGATATTCCAGGAACCCCTGTTTCAACTCGACGAAATCGACATCGAGCATCATCACGACGAACAAGAACAAGACCGCGACCGCGCCGACATAGACGACCACCAGCAGCATCGCCAAAAACTCAGCGCCCAGCAGCACGAACAGGCCCGCGGAGGTGAAGAACGTCAGGATCAGAAACAACACCGAGTGCACAGGATTGCGCGCCGCGATCACGGCGAACGCCGACAAGATCGCAGTCGCGGCCAGTGCGTAGAAGGCGGTTGCCGCCAACATCTCGTGCTCGTCTCCTAAGCTGACGCCACACGGCCGGTCGGCCGGGGCGCAAAATCGCGTCGCCTTCTAGCGATACGGTGCGTCCAGTTCCAGATTCTTAGCAATCTCGCGTTCCCAGCGGTCGCCGTTCGCGAGCAATCGTTCTTTGTCGTAGTAGAGCTCTTCGCGCGTTTCGGTTGCGAACTCGAAATTGGGCCCTTCGACGATGGCGTCGACCGGGCACGCTTCCTGGCAGAAGCCGCAATAGATGCACTTCACCATGTCAATGTCGTAGCGCGTGGTGCGGCGCGAGCCATCTTCGCGCGGTTCGGCTTCGATGGTGATGGCTTGGGCCGGGCAGATCGCTTCACACAGCTTGCAGGCAATGCATCGTTCTTCGCCATTGGCGTAGCGCCGCAGCGCGTGTTCGCCGCGGAAGCGCGGGCTCAGCGGGCCCTTCTCAAACGGGTAATTCACCGTCGCCTTGCGCCGAAAGAAGTACTTCATGCCGAGCATGAACCCGCCCAGCATGTCGAGCATCATGGCGCCTTTGGCGGCTTGGAGGATACGCGACGCCATCGCTTACGAGCCTCCCCCACAGCGATACGTGCGGTACGCCAAACCATCGAAACGCGTCTCGCTGGAAACGAAGGTCACGGCGCCGCTGCAATGGCGCTGCGCGCGCGCTTCCACTTCGCCTTCGCTGGAGGCTTGCGGATCGTAACGCACCTCGAAGGTGTCGCCGCCGGTGACGACGACGGCCGGAAGCGTTTGGCAACCGGCCAGCGCCAACAGCGCGAGTGGGATAAACAAGCGCATGGTCTAGCCTCCCGCCACGGCGGTGGCGGCCGTCGGCGCCATAAACGTCACGTAATAGCCAATGGCGGCCACAGCCACGAGCGCGGTGGGCAGGAATATCTTCCAGCCCAGCCGCATCAATTGGTCGTAGCGATAGCGCGGCACGATCGCCTTCACCATCGCAAACAGGAAGAAGATCACCCAGATTTTCACGGTGAAGATGGCAAATCCAAGCACCGGATTCTCGACTGGCCCCCATGGCGCGTGCCAACCGCCGAGGAACAGGATGTTGATCATCGCGCACATCAGCACGATGTTCAGATACTCCCCGATCATAAAAAGCAGGTACGGCGTCGAGCTGTATTCAACCTGGTAGCCGGCGACCAACTCGGACTCCGCTTCGGGCAGATCGAACGGCGGGCGATTGGTTTCCGCGAGTGCGCTGACAAAGAAGATCACCAGCATCGGGAACATGACGAAGATCGTCGGCCACGCGAAGGCGTGCCACGCCCAGATGCCGTCGCGCTGATTGTTGATGATCGTCGTGAGGTTCAGCGAGCCGACCAGCAACAACACGGTGATGATCACAAAGCCGATCGAGACTTCATAACTCACCATCTGCGCGGCCGAACGAAGCCCGCCGAGGAACGGGTATTTCGAATTGGACGCCCACCCGCCCATGATGATGCCGTAAACGCCGAGCGAGCTGATCGCGAACAGGTAAAGGATGCCGACATTCAGGTCGGCGATCACCACATCGTTCGCAAACGGCACCACCGCCCAGCCGACGAAGGCCAGCACGAAAGTGATGAGCGGCGCGAGGATGAACACGGTCTTGTTCGCGCCCGCCGGGATGACGATTTCCTTGAACACGAACTTGAAAAAGTCCGCGAAGGATTGAAGCAGACCGAACGGCCCGACGACGTTCGGCCCCTTGCGTAATTGCACCGCCGCCCAGACCTTGCGGTCGAACAGCAGGATGAACGCGAGCGTCAACAGCAAGAAGATCATGATGGCGAGCACCTGGCCCGTCTTCATCAACCCCCACTCGACCTCGACGGGCCAAGCGACAAATGGAACGTAATCGGCGTTGGGGTTCATTCGGCCGCCACCCGTTCGGCGCCGGCCTTGTACCGCGCGCATTCCGCCATCGTTTTCGAAGCGCGGGCGATCGGATTGGTGAAATAGAAGTCAGCGACAGCGCTCCTGAAAGGCGCTGCGTCCAGCTGCCCCTCGACGCCCAAACCGCCAAGGTCAAAGCTCGCAGCATCGACCGCGCCGGGCGCGTAATCGACTTGGCCGAAGCTTGGGTGGTCTGCGATCATCTTCGCGCGCAGCGCCTCCAGCGTGTCATAGGGCAACGTCTTGCCCATCAGCGCCGAGAGTGCGCGCAGGATCGTCCAATCCTCTTTCGCGTCGCCCTTCGGGAAGGTCGCGCGGAGGCCGTATTGCACACGCCCTTCGGTATTGACCCAAGTCGCGCTCTTTTCGGTGTATGCGGCGCCCGGCAAGATGATGTCGGCGCGGTGTGCGCCCTTATCGCCGTGCGTCCCGATGTAGATGATGGTCCCGGCGCTCGGCAGCTCGACCTCATCGACGCCGAGCAGCACTAGCGCGCTGAGGCCGCCCTTCAGCATCGCGCGTGCGTCCTTGCCGCCCTGCCCCGGCAGAAAGCCAAGGTCGAGGCCGCCAACGCGCGCGGCGGCGCTGTGCAGGACGTTAAAGCCGTTCCAGTCGGCGCGAACGACGTTGGCGTCCTTCGCCAGTTTGCCGATCGCGCGCAGCACCGCGGCGCCATCGGCGCGCGTCAGCGCGCCTTGGCCAACGATGATCATCGGCTTCTGCGCGCTCTTGAGCGCGTCACCGAAGCCGCCGAGTTGAGAGAGTGTTTGCGCGCCGGCGCCGAGATGCTCGGCCTTGTAGCTCAGATCAGCATTCTCCCCGACAACGCCAATGCGCGCGCCGCGCAACCAAGCACGACGCAAGCGCGAATTCAGCACCGGCGCTTCAAGGCGCGGGTTCGTCCCCACAAGCAAAATGACATCGGCGTCGTCAATGCCAGCGATGGTGGAGTTGAAAAGATAGCTTTGGCGCGCGCCGCCGAGCGGCGCGCCATCGGGACGACAATCGGTGTTGGAAGAGCCCAGAGCTCGGAACAGATCGAGCGTCGCCTTCATGCTTTCGGCGCAAGCCAAATCGCCGGCAATTGCGCCAATCTTATCACCGCCCACTTTCAGCGCCGCTGCCGTTGCAGCGAGCGCTTCGTCCCAGCTGGCCGGCAGCAACTGGCCGTTCACGCGCAGATATGGGCGATCGAGCCGCTGACGCGACAAGCCGTCCTCGGCATAGCGCGTCTTGTCGGAGATCCACTCCTCGTTGATCTCGTCGTTGGTGCGCGGCAGCACCCGAAGCACCGCTTCACCGCGCGCATCGACCCGAATGTTGGAGCCAAGCGCGTCCATGACGTCGATCGTGTCTGTCTTGGTGAGTTCCCACGGACGCGCGTTGAACGCATAGGGCTTCGAGGTGAGCGCACCCACCGGGCACAAATCGATCACGTTGGCGGAGAGCTCGCTGGTCAACGCACCTTCGAGATAGGTGGTAACTTCCATGTCCTCGCCACGCCCGGTCGCGCCCAGTTCCGGCACGCCAGCGACTTCGGTGGCGAAGCGAATGCAGCGCGTGCACTGAATGCACCGCGTCATCACTGTTTTCACCAACGGGCCCATGAATTTTTCTTCGACGGCGCGCTTGTTCTCGTCGAAGCGCGAACCGCCGCGGCCATAGGCGAGCGATTGGTCCTGGAGATCGCATTCGCCGCCTTGATCGCAGATCGGACAATCGAGCGGGTGATTGATCAGCAAGAACTCCATCACCCCTTCGCGCGCCTTCTTAACGCCGGCGGATTGGGTGACGAGCTCGTTGAGAACATTGTCCTTCGCCGGCGGCAGGTCCTTGACCTGCTGCGCGCACGAGGCGACCGGTTTGGGCCCCTGGCGGCCGCCCACCTTCACCTCGATCAAGCACATGCGGCAATTGCCGGCGATCGAAAGGCGCTCGTGGTAACAGAAGCGCGGAATCTCGGCCCCTGCGGCCTCACAGGCCTGCAGCAGCGTGTACTCAGGAGGAACGTCGACCTCTGCGCCGTCGACGAGAATCTTCGTCATGAATCCGATCCGCTTTCGCGGACGCGCATGGACGATTTATTGCGTCGCCGCAAGGGGGCGGCGGGCCGCATCGGGATTCAGTTAAGAACGATTTGCAAACGATACCGTCGCCTGCGCCAATGGCCTTCAAATGCCCGCGCGCAGACGTTCGATCTCGGCAGCAACGAGGTCGGGCCGATCGCGCTGTACATAGTGCCCGGCGCCCTCCGCGCGAACGAACCGTGCTTCTTCAAAGCGCTGGTAGAACTCGATCTGGGCTTCATTCCAAAGCGCAAACGCTGCCGCCCCGTCCTCGCCCGGCCAAACTTGCGTCGACACGATCATCGTTGCGGGCAAACGCGACAAGACGCGCGGGAACGGCGCCATCTCTTCGCTGGCCCGCACGCCCGCGGCTTCCGCGAGGATATGCGCGGGCCGGTCGCCGCTGGGCGTCTGGCTGCCGTCACAGCGCGCCATTGAACGCAATTGGCAAAGCGCACGAAAACGCGGCGGACGGGCGTCAACGAACACGAGGCCCGCCACATCGCTGCGGAACTGGGCTGCGTATTTCGCGATGTAGAGCCCGCCCAGCGAATGGCCGACGAGGATGTAAGGAGGATAGACGCCCGCCGCCCGCAGTGCGTCCTTCAGGAGCGAGGCGGCTTCATCGGATGTGCGTTCTGCGTCGTTGACTGGCGTACTCGCGCCATAGCCCGGACGGCTGTAGGCGAACGTGGCGATGTTGGTGCGCAGGGCCGCGCGGGTCGCGTCCCAGATGCCCATGCCGTCGCCCAGACCCGACTCGAACACGACCGTGGGCTGGCCGTGGCCGCGTCGGCTGTATTCGATGCTGAGGCCGCCCACCTGCACGCTGCCGCCGCGTTCTGCGCCAGCCGTGGCGCAACCGCCCACCGCCAGAGCCAAGCCGGTGAATGCCGCGCGCCGCGTGAGGTTCATCTGTATCGCCATCGAGGGACGGTAGGTCACCCAGGCCCCGGCGTCATCGCCATTCGTCGCGCGCGCTCCTCACAAAACGGAGATCGGGCGCGCATTTCAGCTCGGCTGCGACGTCAGACCTTCGTCAACGCACTTGAACCGACCACCGTCGTCCACTCACGCACCCGCCACGACAGAACGACGCCATTTTGCACGTACGGATCGTTGCGCGCGAAATCCTCGGCGACGTTGGCGCTTTCGGCCTTGAACAAAAGCATCCCGAGCGGCGGATCATCAGTGAAGGCGCCGCCGAGTTGAAGTTCGTCGCGCGCGACCGACGCGTTGGCGTGCGTGAGGTGCATCGCCCGATGCGGGGCGCGCCGATCGCGGAAATCGGCGGGATAATCGTAGAAGAGAACGAAGTGCTTCATCATTCCGCCGCCACCGGCGTCAGCACCGGATGCACGCCTTTGGCCGCGCGGTAGCGGTTGATGCGTTGTTCGATCTCGGGCCGGAAATGGCGGATGAGGCCTTGGATCGGCCACGCAGCCGCATCGCCCAACGCGCAGATGGTGTGGCCTTCCACTTGGCTCGCGACATCAAGCAAACGATCGATGTCGCTCGGGTCGGCTTCGCCCGTCGCCATGCGCTCCAGCGTGCGCCACATCCAACCGGTGCCCTCACGGCACGGCGTGCACTGACCGCAGCTTTCGTGTTTGTAGAAATAGGCGATGCGAGCGATGGCGCGGATGAGATCGGTCGATTGATCCATCACGATCACTGCCGCGGTGCCGAGCCCTGATTTCAGCGCCGACAACGAGTCGAAATCCATCAGCGCCGTTTCAGCTTCGTGCGCCGGAATCATGCGCACCGACGATCCGCCCGGAATGATCGCTTTCAGATTGCCCCAACCGCCGCGCACGCCGCCGCAATAAGTTTCGATCAGCTCCTTCAGCGGGATGCTCATCGCCTCTTCGATATTGCACGGCCGGTTCACGTGACCCGAGACGCAATACACTTTGGTGCCGGTGTTGTTGGCGCGGCCGAAGCTCGAGAACCATTTGGCTCCGCGGCGCAGGATCGTCGGGACAACGGCGATCGATTCAACGTTGTTGACGGTCGTGGGGCAGCCATAGAGGCCCATGTTGGCGGGGAACGGCGGCTTCAGGCGCGGTTGGCCCTTTTTGCCTTCCAGGCTTTCCAAGAGCGCTGTTTCCTCGCCGCAGATGTAAGCGCCGGCGCCGTGGTGGATGTAAACGTCGAAATCCCAGCCATGGATGTTGTCTTTGCCGATCAGCTTCGCGTCGTAAGCTTCCTTAACCGCGCGCTCCATCGCTTCGCGCTCGTACACGTACTCGCCGCGCAGATAGATGTAAGCCGCGTGCGCTTGCATCGCGAACGACGCGACGAGGCAGCCTTCGATCAGCAAATGCGGATCGTGGCGCATCATGTCGCGATCCTTGCAGGTGCCCGGCTCGGACTCGTCAGCGTTGACGACGAGATAGTGCGGCCGCTCCTTCACCTCTTTCGGCATGAACGACCATTTGAGCCCGGTCGGGAACCCTGCCCCACCGCGTCCACGCAGGCCGCTATCCTTCACTTGCTGGATAATCCAGTCGCGACCGGCGGCGACCATGTCCGCCGTGCCATTCCACGCGCCGCGCTTCTTCGCGGCGTCGAGATCGGCGCCGTGCGTGCCGTAGAGATTGAGGAAGATGCGATCCTTGTCGGCGAGCATGTTCTAATCCTTGGGCCGCAGCAGCATGAACACTCTGAGACCAAACCAAGCCGCGCCGACGCCCGGCGCGATCACGTACGGACTTGTCAGCGGATGCCGCAGCACACCGCCCATGTAAAGCGCGAGGCCCGCCAATCCGACGGTAAGCACCGCGTAGAAAAACACCGCCCCCCGCTGCGCCGCGCCGCCGAATGGCTTTTCCTCGAATGGCAGACGCGTTTTCACGCGCGGCAGTTCGGGGGGCGTTGGGGGTGAGGCGTCGCTCACACTTTCTCCGGCAGATTCGGCAATGTAAGCGGCTTGCCTAGCGAACCATCGTAGAGGCTCGCGTCTTTCAGCACATCCGGGCCGCCTTCCGGCGCCGAAGTCTGCCGATTGAGCGCCGAGCCCGGCTTGATCTTCTCGCCCTTGGCCAGAGTGTCGAGCAAAGCTTCAAGCGCTGCCGGCGTCAGGTCTTCGTGAAAATAATCGTCGATGGCGATCACCGGCGCGTTCACGCAGGCGCCCAAGCACTCAACCTCTTCCCAGGAGAACATGCCGTCAGCCGACACGGCATGCTTGGCGCCGATGCGGCTCTTGCACACCTCTTTCAAATCCTCTGCGCCGCGCAACATGCAGGGCGTGGTGCCGCAGAGTTGGAAATGATGTTTCCCGACCGGCGAGAGATGGAACATCGTGTAGAACGTCGCGACTTCGAGCACGCGTATCTTCGCCATGTCGAGCAGCTCGGCAATCGCGCGAATGGCTGGCTCGCTGACCCACCCCTCTTGCTTCTGCACCAGCCACAAGATCGGAATCACCGCCGACGCTTTGCGCTCCGGCGGGTACTTGGCCATCCACCAGCGCGCGGTTTCCATCGTCGCGTTCGAGAACGCGAAGCTGGCGGGCTGTTGGGCGGCGAGACGGCGTACGCTCATGGGTGTCTCACTTGATGAAATCGACGCGGGCGATCAGCCCGTTTTTGACGGTGTAAACACAGATCGCTTCGAAGAACGGGCCTTCTGGGGCGCGTTCGCCCTTCTCGTGATCGATCACGACGTCGCCGAGCGACATGCGATTGATCGATACGGCTCGATTGCGGGGATAATCACTGAAGGTCTTGGCGTAACGCGCGCGAATTTCAGCTGCTCCGCTTTGGGTGATCTGGCCGTTCAGATCAGCGACGACGCAATCGGGCGCGTAGGTCGCCATCATGGCGTCCACGTCTTGCGCGTTGTAGGCGTCGAATTGCCTTTGAACGATGTCGGCGGGGCTCATGGCGCGGGGGTCCGGTTTCGGCCCGCTGGTTGGGGCGCCTTGGCAAGGTCCGTCAAGAGCGGGCCGGTTCCGGGCGCGAACCGAAGCACCGCGAGGACAATTATCCCGGTCGCAAAAGCCGCGACCAGGTTCAAACCCGGCGGCCCGACCTTGAGCAGCATGATCCACACGAACGGGATCGGCAGAACGAAGCCGAAAGCCTGAACGCAGAGCGCGGCGAAATAGCGCCCCGGCCCACCCGGAAACGTCTGCCGGCGCTTCGGACGGCCGAAAAAGCCTGCGGCAATGGCAATGCCGGCGGTAAACACCACAAAGCCGATCAGCGCCCACACAAGCGGACTGAGCGACACGACGTTCATGGCGAATGCCTCCGCCCCTCGATCTCATCGAGTTTGGCAAGCTGCTTCACAGCGTCGTCGCGCGCTTTGAGCAGCGTGGCGCGGCGATAGGCGCGTAAATAGGTTGAAATCACCGGCGCCTTAAGAAGAGCGCCGCGCCGGATCATGATGAGGATCAACAGCGCCGGCAAAAACGAAAGCGACGACCAGCCAGCAGGCATATCGACGCCGCGAAACTCCATGTAGCCCATCCGCAACGGCACGATCACAAACCCGACCAACAGGCCGAGCGTCAGCCCCTGGATCAGCGCGCCCACACGCACACGCATGGGATGGTGTTCCACGTGCTCGGGTTTGAACGCGACGAACGCGTGCAGCAGGAAGGCCAGCGCGAACCCCAGCGCCACCAGCCCCTCGATCCAGAGCATCAACGGCGCGTGTTCAGGGTTCACCGATCGATTTCCCCGAAGACGATATCGAGCGAGCCCAACACCGCGGAGACGTCAGCGATCATGTGGCCGCGGCAGAGATAGTCCATCGCCGCAAGGTGCGGAAAACCGGGCGCGCGGATTTTAAGGCGATACGGACGGTTCGTGCCGTCAGACACCAAGTACACGCCGAACTCCCCTTTCGGCGCCTCGACGGCGGCGTAGGCTTCGCCAGCCGGCACGTGGAAGCCTTCGGTGTAGAGTTTGAAGTGATGGATCAAGGCTTCCATCGATTGCTTCATCTCGGCGCGCCGCGGCGGTGCGAACTTGGAATGCTCCGGCATGACCGGCCCGGGCGTTTTGCGCAGCAGATCGACGCATTGAAGCATGATCTTGATCGACTCACGCATCTCATCGACGCGGCACAGATAGCGATCGTAGCAATCGCCATTCTTGCCGATTGGAATCTTGAAATCGAGTTCGCTGTAGATTTCGTAGGGTTGGCTACGGCGCAGATCCCAGGCCATGCCTGAGCCACGCACCATCACGCCCGAAAACCCCCAATCCAACGCATCCTGCTGCGTCACGACGCCGATATCGACGTTGCGCTGCTTAAAGATGCGGTTGTTGGTGAGCAGGCCTTCGATGTCGTCGAGCACTGCCGGCAATTCTTCGCAGAAGCGCTGGATGTCGTCGATCAGTTGCGGCGTCAGATCTTGGTGGACGCCACCGGGCCGGAAATAGGCCGAGTGCATCCGCGAACCCGACGCGCGCTCGTAAAACACCATCAGTTTTTCGCGTTCCTCGAACCCCCAAAGCGGCGGCGTCAGCGCGCCGACGTCCATCGCTTGCGTGGTGACATTCAGCAGGTGCGACAGCAGGCGCCCGATTTCGGAATAGAGCACCCGAATGATCGACGCGCGGCGCGGCACCTCGATGCCGGCAAGCTTCTCAACCGCCAAGCAATACGCGTGCTCCTGATTCATAGGCGCGACGTAGTCGAGCCGGTCGAAATACGGGAGCGCTTGGAGATAGGTTTTGTATTCAATCAGCTTCTCGGTGCCGCGATGCAGGAGGCCGATGTGCGGATCGACGCGTTCAACGACTTCGCCATCAAGCTCCAACACAAGGCGCAGCACCCCGTGCGCAGCCGGGTGCTGCGGGCCGAAATTGATCGTGAACGTGCGCTTTTCTTCGGGCGTGTTTGCGAGATCGTCAGCCATTAGCCGTTCGCCTTCTCATCGCCCGGCAAGCCGCGCGTCATGCCTTCCCACGGGCTCTCGAAGTCGAAATTGCGATACGCCGCCGTGAGCTTCACCGGCTCATGCACGACGCGTTCTTGTTCGGGGTCGTAGCGCACCTCGACATTGCCGCTGAGCGGGAATTCCTTTCGCAGCGGAAACCCTTGGAAGCCGTAATCGGTGAGGATGCGGCGTAGATCCGGATGGCCGGAAAATAGAATGCCGTACATGTCGAACGCCTCGCGCTCGAACCAATCGGCCACGGGAAACACGCCCGACGCAGACGGCACAGGTCCGGTTTCGTCAGCCTCCACCTTCACGCGCACGCGGTGGTTCAGCTGCATCGACAACAGGTGATAGACGACATCGAAACGCTTCGGCCGCTCCGGGTAATCGGCGCCGCAGATGTCGATCAGGGTCGTGAACTTGCAACGCGGATCGTCACGCAGGAACGTCAGCACCGCCACGATCTGCTCGGCGCGCGCGTTCAGTGTCAACTCGCGGCCACGCACCGCGTTCGCCTCCACCGCGCTCGTCATCGAGGCGGCGATATGGGCACCAAGGTCTTCAAGCGTGCTCATCGCTCAATCGTCCCTTCGCGGCGGATTTTCCGCTGCAATTGCAGCACGCCATACACCAGCGCCTCCGCGGTCGGCGGGCAACCTGGCACGTAGATGTCCACCGGCACGATGCGGTCGCAACCGCGCACCACGGCGTAGCTGTAGTGATAATAGCCACCGCCATTCGCGCACGATCCCATCGAGATCACGTAACGCGGGTTGGGCATCTGGTCGTAGACCTTGCGCAACGCTGGGGCCATTTTATTGGTCAGCGTGCCTGCAACGATCATCACGTCGCTTTGGCGCGGGCTGGCGCGCGGCGCGAAGCCAAAGCGCTCCAGATCGTAACGCGGCATCGAGGCCTGCATCATTTCCACGGCGCAGCACGCGAGTCCGAACGTCATCCACATCAGTGAGCCGGTGCGCGCCCAAGTGATGAGATCGTCCGCCGCCGCGACTAGGAAGCCCTTGTCGGCGAGTTGGTTCGACAAGCCCGTGTAGAACGGGTCGTCCTCCTTCACAGGATAGCCGCCCTCGACCGCCGCGCGTCCGGCGTCGCCGTAGAGCACGGGTTTGTCGCTCACTCCCATTCGAGCGCGCCCTTCTTCCATTCGTAGATGAAGCCAACAGTCAGCACGCCGAGAAACACCATCATCGACCAGAACGTGAATTGACCAAGTTCAGGCGGGAGATGTGGCAGCGTGATCGCCCACGGAAACAGAAACGCCACTTCGAGGTCGAAGATGATGAAAAGGATCGACACGAGGTAAAAGCGCACGTCGAACTTCATGCGCGCGTCGTCGAAGGCGTTGAAGCCGCACTCGTAGGCGGACACTTTTTCCTTGTCCGGCGATTTGGGCGCGATCACCCAGGCGCCCACGAGAAACGCCACGCCGATAAAGGTGGCGAGCGCGAAAAAGATGAGGATCGGCAGATAGTCGGTGAGATCGAGACCCATGAACTCCACCTAGGCCGCGCGCGCCCGCGACGCCAGTCTACCCGGCGCCGCAGCGGCGAAATCGCGGCGGACGCTAGTGGCGCCCGCTGGCGATGGCAACGTGGAGAAAACTGGAATTTCAGGGACATGGCGCGAGTGACGGGGCTCGAACCCGCGACCTCCGGCGTGACAGGCCGGCGCTCTAACCAACTGAGCTACACCCGCGTTTCGCACGTCCACGCGAGGTGGAGGGGGTTAGGACAAGCCGCCTACCCGGTCAAGCGCACGCAGGGCATTCCCTAGCAGCCAAAGTTTAAGGGCTCGTGGCGGCCGGCGCAGCCGATCGAGGCGGGGCGTCCGGGTCGTCCCATCGGCTAGCGGTGGAGGTGGCCTCAAGGAGCGCCAGCATTCGCTCGTCGCGGGCCAAAATATCGGACCCGCCAACGTCGCGGACGCCAATGAACACCCCACCCGTTGTCGTATCAACGGCGACAATTGAATAGCCATCGGCGCAGCCCTCGGTGGCGCAGCCTCGGAACACCAGCGCCTCAGCGCCACCGCCGCTGACCAGCTCACCGGCCTGGGCGTTGGCCATGCCGCGCCAGAGCCTGGTGCGGTCAAGAGCCGGGAGGCCCATGGCCTCGGGCGCGTAGCGCGCCCCGGCCTGGGTCACGAAATTGGAGAAACTGTCGCCCGCGTGAGCGCGGAGGGCCGGATTGGCGGCGGCGCTCGATGGGGCCGGCACAATGTTGGCCGGGGGCGCCCCGTCGCACCCCATCATCGCCAAGGCGAAGATCGTCGTGGCCCAAGCCCGTCGCATTCGCGTCCTTCCCTGGCGCCATCATAGCACCGGCCGACCCCCGGAGCGAAATCACGGACTGGGGAAATGGTGGGCGATGAGGGGATCGAACCCCCGACCCTCTCGGTGTAAACGAGACGCTCTACCGCTGAGCTAACCGCCCGCCTCCGGCCCTCTAAGCCGAGCCCCGCACAACTTGCAATGGCGCGCGTCGAAATCGTGTCGGCCGCTGCCGCACGAAAGGCAGACATCCGACCGTCGCGCCGGCGAGAAGGCCTTTTGGGCGATCGAGAAGAACAGACTGATTCCGACCAACATCAGCACGATCGTGAACAGCCGGCCGCCGGCCGTGTTCAAGGTGATATCGCCATAACCGGTGGTGGTGAGAGAGGTGACGACGAAATAGAGCGCGTCGATGAAGTTGTTCAGCCCGGTATGCGCACCGAGGAACAACGCTTGCGTCGCGCCGGCGGCAATGAAGATGAACACGAACAGCGTCGTGATCGCCTTGCTGAGATCCTCGACGTAAGTGTCGTCCCATTTGCCGCGCGCGAGCACGTTCCAAAACCGCTCGGACTGCACCAAAGTCCACAGCCGCAAAATGCGAAGAAAGCCCCAGTTTGAAAGCAACGCGGGCAACAGCAATGTCGCCAACACGACGATATCGATCCACGTCGTTGGGTACTTGAGCCAACGTCGGACGCTGCCCAGCGCATAGAAGCGCGCGCCGAGATCAACCGCGATGAACCCAGCGATGGCGGCGTCGACGAACCAAAACCACGGCTGTGTGGTGATGAACTGGCTCACCATGAAGAAGCCGATGATCACAAGATCGAGCGCAAACAGCACGCCTTGAAAGCGCAACGCGTCTTGCGTGTGCCCAAAGTAAAGCGCGCGCAGGCGCGAGCGAAGCGGATGCGCGGAGCTCACGCTTGGTTCGAGTCCATCTTCTTGAAGAATTCAGCCGCCTTCGCGTCCGCGCCGGTTCTCTCCTCGGGAACCCCCTCGCAGAATTTCACCCAAGGAATGCGGCTCTCGATTCCGTATTGAATGCCGATCGGCGCATTCTCTGGCGCATCGAGTGAACCCATCGTGACGTAGAAGCGCGCCTCGGGGAGATTATAGCTGAAGCTCAAAGGCGTGCCGCAATCGCGGCAGAAAGCGCGCGCCGCCAGATTGGACGAGGCGAACACCCCCGGCTCACCCTTGGTCCAGGCAAAGTCCGATTTCGGCGCACCGGCAAGAGCGGCGAAGAGCCCGCCGGTGGCGCGCTGGCACATCCGGCAGTGACACACGTGGGCGTTCTGCGGCGGCACGTAGAGCGCGTAGCGAACCTTTCCGCATTGGCATCCGCCGGTGGCCGCAGGGTCTCGCGCATCGCTCATGGAACCGCTCTAGCGCCGTTCGCGACCGTGCCGCAACGGTTAGGCGGCACCCCCTCGTGAACAACATGGAGATTGTTTCATCCTCCCGGCGCCAAATCGCCTTCGTCCCCGGTTACCCCTGAGGGCGGAGCGAGACAGGAGAACTCAGTGAGAAACGCACTCATCGTCTCGATTGCCGCGCTGATGGCGGCAGCGTGCACGCAGACCGGCAACATTGAGCGCGGCGCAGCGGCCGGCGCAGTGCTCGGCGGCGTGGCCGGCGCAGTGATTGGCAACAACACCGGCGACGGCGATGCGGGCCAAGGCGCTGCAATCGGCGCCGTGATCGGCGCTGCGGGCGGCGCTTATGCGGGCTGCGTGCGCGACGGACGCTGCGGCGGCAACGCCAACCACCGGCAATATTACGATCAACGGAGCGGACGCTATTATTTCAGCGATCCACGCTCGGGGCAGCTCTACTACGAGAACGGCGAACCTTATCCGTAAGGAACTCCGTACCGAGAGGGCAGGCGCCGCGTTCCATTAGGAGCGCGGCGCTTCTCGTATCAGGAACCATGCGCGCGCCGCTGCGTTTCTATCCCGCGAGATACGCGAAGGAGAAAACATGCGGAACGCATTGATCGTGTCCGCCGTGGCGCTTTTGGCCGCGGCTTGCACGCAGAGTGGAAACGTTGAGCGCGGCGCAGTGACAGGCGCAGTGCTGGGCGGCGTTGCAGGCGCGGTAATTGGCAATAACACCGGTGACGGCGATGCGGGACAAGGCGCTGCGATCGGCGCGGCCATCGGCGCTGCAGGCGGCGCATACGCTGGTTGCGTTCGCGACGGCGGATGCGGCGCGGGCGGCGGCACGGTGGATCGCCGTGAACGCTACGACCAACGCAGCGGTCGCTACTATTTCCAAGATCGCCAATCTGGCCGCTGGTTCTACGAGAACGGCGAGCCCTACCCGTAACATCCACCAACGGCAAACAAGAACGCCGCGCTCCAACGGGCGCGGCGTTCTCACATTTCAGGTTATGTGACCTGGGCGGCCGATTTGCCCTGCTCTTGTGGCAGGTCGATCACGATACGGGTGCCCTCGCCCCTAACGCTGGTCAGCGTAATCGTGCCCCCATGAAGGTCGACGATGCCTTTCGTGATCGCCAGTCCCAGACCCATCCCACCTCCACCATGACCAGTGGTCCGGTCGGGATCTGCACGGTAGAACCGATTGAACACGTGATGCACATGTTCTGGCGCAATGCCCTCGCCGGTATCGCTGACGCTGATGCGCACACCCTCGCCCACGCGCTCGCCTGAGAGAACAATTTCTCCGCCCCGCATCGTATGCGTCAGGGCGTTTGCGACAAGGTTGGCTATCGCTCGTTGGATAAGGCCTCGGTCGGCGAAGAGCGCAACGCCAGTAGGTGCGTCCACACGAAGCGCCACCCCCGCGTCTGCCGCGCTCGCTTCAAAGAACGCCCGCACACTTTCCAGTTTTTCGTGCAGGTCAATGTACTCACGCACCAACGCGGTCTGCCGGTTGTCCGCCCGTGCGATAAAGAGCAGGCGCTGCACCAGCTGCGCCAATTTCTGGCACTGATCCATATTCTGCTCGAGCGCCTCGCGGTACTCCTCCGCGGAGTTCGCACCCATCAGCGCCACCTCAGCGCTGAGCAACATCTTGTTCAAAGGCGTGCGCAGTTCATGCGCCACGTCGTCGGCATAGTGCCGAAGACCCGCGTAAGCGCTCTGTAGACGGTCAAGCATTGTGTTGAACTGCGAGCCAAGCTCATGCAATTCACTCGGCAGGCCGGTCAGATCCAACCGTTGATCCAACGTCATCGTTGTCACGCCCGCCGCGGCGGTGGTGATCCGGTACAGCGGGCGAATAGCCCGCGAAACGACCAACCGGCCTACCAGCGCGCCCAATCCCAACGCGGCAAGGATCACCCATATGAGGCTCTGCCGGTAACGCCGACGAACAACTTCATCGAGCGTGGTGTCCATTGCGATCTGCACGGTCACAAAGGGCGCGAGCGGTCCAGACGCAACACTCCGCGCGCTGAGGACGCGATAGTGTCGTCTGTCGGCGGCGAGAACGCTGGCGCGGCGCAACGCGCCAGGCGCGAGCGTGCTCACATTGGGAAACGCGGCCACGCCAATCAGAGCGCTCATGTTTGGCGTTTCGTCATGGACTTGGCCTTCAGCCGACACCAAGCGCACAAAAACCCGCCGCGGACCCTCCATATCCTCGCTAAGTTCGTGCCCGATCCAGCTTTGACCTTCCGCACTTGAGGTCACGATGGCGCGCATTGTGTCGAAGCGCTTCTCCAGCAATTGGTCGTCCAGCCAATTTGTTTGCGCCTCGACGCCAAAGTAGAGCGTTGTGCTAAGCGCCATGGCTAGCAGGAACGATGCTCCTACAAACCACAGGACGAGACGACCCGACATCGAACGCCATGGCGCAGGAAAGCCCAGTCCTCGACGCACGCTTGGGGCTTCCACGTCAGCGGATGACATAACCGCGGCCCCGGACAGTATGCAGAATCTTGCGTTCGAACGGCGCGTCGATTTTTGCCCGCAAGCGTCCCACATGCACCTCGACGACGTTGCTGTCGCTGTCGAAATTCATGTCCCATAAATGCTCGGAGATCATCACCTTCGACAGCACTTCCCCGCGATGCTGCAAGAGCAAGTCGAGCAGCTGAAATTCTTTCGTCGTCAACTCAATGGGAGCCCCGTCACGGGTGACGCGTTGGCGCTTGGGATCGAGGCGCACGCCTTCGAATTCCATACTGGACGGCGGCTCCTGCGTGAGACGCCGCAGTAACGTCCGAATGCGGGCGAGCAGTTCACTGAAAGCGAATGGCTTGCAGAGGTAGTCGTCGGCGCCACCTTCGAGCCCGCGGACACGATCCTCGACCGACTCGCGCGCCGTCAGCATCAAGACGGCAGATCGCACGCCCTTGGCGCGGATGGCGTCGAGCACCCCCCATCCGTCTAGGCCCGGAAGCATTACGTCGAGAATGATCAGCCCGTAGTGGCCAGTCGCGGCATATTCCGCACCATCGACTCCATCTACGCAGACATCGACAACGAAGCCCGCCTGCGTGAGGCCGCGGTGGAGCAGGTCCGCGGTGCGCCGATCATCCTCAACAACGAGCAGTTTCATCGTACCCAATCCGTGGCTCGGTTAACTACACTGACCGAGCGCCTTGCCGGGGGAGCATTTCACTACACCAATTGGCCTATCGGGCCCAAGGCGTTCGCCGTCGGCGCGAAGCACAGTGACGACGACGTAGGAGCGAAGCTGACGATTTCGTCAGCATACCGCAATGCTTGCGTCATCCTCGCTGCTGTACAGTCAGGTCACGGCTTGGGGAGCGTGTGCGATATGCGCTGGAAGTGGCACGACGCGGAAGAGATCATAAAGAAGCTGGCGAAGGCGAAGGTATTCGCAGCGCGCGGACTGACGTCTGTGCAAATTGCTGAGAAGCTGGGCGTCAGCGACGCGACTTTCAGGCGTTGGCGCAAATTGTACGGTGGATTGACACTCGACCAGGTGCGCCACGTTCAACGCCTTGAATCTGAGAACCTGCGAATGCGGCGCGTAATCGCTGAGCTAGAAGGCGACACTGGCGCGTTAACCTGGGGCCTCGATCCCAGCCAGCAGGCCGCTTAAGCCGAGCATTTCAGAGCGCACCGGCCTTGCGCCTCGCGTGACGCGCCTGTGCTGTTGATTTTCATTCTTGGTTCGCGGCAATCTCTCTCGGGATCGTCGCGACTTTGCGTTGGCGGCGCTTTATCGTTTTGAATGTGCGCATACGCGCAATTGGCGCTAACGTTTTTCCCCTCACACATGATTGGAATTGAGCAGCGCCGCTCACCTCACCGCGCGCGATGTTGGTTCGTGTACGCGCGCGCGTTCTGTTGAATTGCATTCAATCCGAAAGATCGGTTCGCGCAACCGGCGAACCGAATTGAACAAGGCCGCGCGAGCTCGTCGGCGGCTCCTAAAAAGTTGCGCCACAAGGGCGCGAACGTGTTGGCGCTTGTCTCGGTTTTATTCCCACTCTCTGCGTTAATATCCCGTCAGACTCGGACGCGCGTGCGTTGTTTCTGCCGGTTGATATGACCGGGGGAATGCATCGTGGCCAAACTCAATCGCATCGATCTTGAACATCTGCTGCGGCAAATCATGATGGCGGAGGCGGGCCAGCCGCCGCTCAGTCCGCATCTGGCTTTCGGGCTTCGCCAAGTCAGCGGCACGAATAACAATTCGGTGCCTGGGAACGGTGCGTTCGGCGCTGCCGACCGCCTGTTCCCGCGCCTCGGCGCGCCAGTCCTGCGCAGCGGCGATGCTGTCACCGTCGATCTTGACGGCCCTGGGGGCCAGTCCGTCGGTGACGCAACAAGCTACACTCAAACCGGCGGCTTCGTGTTCGATTCCGATCCGCGCATGATCAGCAATTTGATCTCGGACCAGACGGCCCACAATCCCGCCGCGCTCGCCGCGCAAGCAAACGCCACACCGGGCACGGGCTATCTCTACCAACACGCCAATCCGCTGCCGAACCCAAACTACAATCCGCTTTTGCCGGAAGGTTTGGACAATCTGCAATTTCTCCCAAACAACGTCGCGGTCCCTCCCGTCGTCGATGCCTCCGGCAATCTCTTCATCCCGAACGTGACGCCCGACGCCGGTCTGTCCGCGCCGTTCAATTCCTGGATGACGTTCTTTGGTCAGTTTTTCGATCACGGCTTGGACCTGGTGACCAAGGGTGGCAACGGCTTCGTGTTCATCCCATTGCAGCCGGACGACCCGCTGATCTTGGTGGGGCCAGATGGCGTCGCCGGCACCGGCGACGAAATCACCAATCCGGCCAACCAATTCATGATCCTCACTCGGGCTACGCAAATGCGGGGGCCCGGACCGAATGGCGTGATTGGCGACGCCGACGACACGTTCCACGAAGCGGAAAACACGACCACACCGTTCGTCGATCAGAACCAAACCTATTCGTCGCACCCGTCGCACCAAGTGTTTCTACGGGAATATGCGGTCGGTTCTGACGGCTTCGTGCACTCGACGGGTCGCCTCGTCAGCGGTGCCGATGGCCACAGCATGGCGACGTGGGCCGACATCAAAGCGAATGCGCTGAAGATCGGTATCATTCTCAACGACACGATCGACGTGGTGAACATCCCGTTGGTGAAGGTCGACGCTTACGGCAATTTCATTCCCGACCCGGTCACGGGAATGGCGCAACTGGTCACCAATCTCGGCGCAGATGGCAAATATGGCACCGCAGATGACGTGGTGATTTCCGCCGCCGACGCAGCCCATCCGATCACCACCGCGGGCGCGCTTCGCATCGGCCACGCCTTCTTGAACGACATCGCCCACACGGCCGATCCGGTGAACAGTCAAACGGGCCTGTTCCTGCTCGCCGACGACGACACCGTCATCAACGGCGCCGCCTCCGGCGTCGCTCCTCAGGCGGGGCGCTTCGATAATGAATTGCTCAACGCCCACTACATCGCAGGCGATGGCCGCGTGAACGAAAACATCGGCCTCACGGCCGTCCACGAAATCTTCCACAGCGAGCACAACCGGCAGATCGAGCTGATCAAGACGCAAGTGCGCGCCGAGCTCGCGAATGGCGACAGCGCCTTTGCGCTCAGTTGGACACTCGCAGGGGCCAATCTGGCCGACGGCATCCAAGACAATGAATGGAACGGGGAGCGTCTGTTCCAGGCGGCAAAATTCGCGACTGAGGTCCAGTACCAGCATATCGTGTTCGAGGAATTCGCTCGGAAAATCGCGCCGACTATCCACCTCTTTGGCAACAACGACATCGCCCTCGATCCCGCGATCACGGCCGAGTTCGCACACGCGGTCTATCGCTTCGGTCACTCCATGCTTGATGAGACGGTCAATCGTTACGTCATGCACGGCCAGTTCCTGGCCGACGGCGTAACACCGAACCCGCTTGCAGGAACGCCGGTGATGGACGTCAACGGCGATCCCGTCCTCAACGATATCGGCTTGATCGAAGCGTTTCTGAATCCGCTCGAATTCGCCGCTCACGGCGCAAACGCAGCCGCCGAAATCATCCTTGGGTCGGTCAACCAAGTCGGCAACGAGATCGACGAGTTCGTCACCGGCGCCCTGCGCAACAATCTGGTCGGATTGCCGCTCGACCTCGCGGCGTTGAACATCGCCCGCGGGCGCGACACTGGCGTGCCGCCGCTCAATCTGCTGCGAAACCAATTGTTTGCCGCGACCCACGACACCGTTCTCAAACCCTACGAGAGCTGGAGTGAGTTCGGCCAATTCCTCAAGCATGCGGAATCGCTGGTCAACTTCATCGCCGCCTACGGCACGCACGCCTCGATCACATCCCAAACGACGCTTGCGGGAAAGCGCGCTGCTGCGCAGGCTCTGGTCGACAACGCCGCCATCGCCAGCCCCACCTTTAGCCAGGATGCGTTCGACTTCCTGCATAGCGCCGGCGCGTACGCGAACGACCCGACCCATACCAACCCGCTGGCGATGAATGCGACCTGGAGCACCGGCTCGATTACCGGTCTCGATCAAGTTGACCTGTGGATCGGCGGCTTGGCTGAAAAGCAAAACCTGTTTGGCGGCCTGCTCGGCTCGACTTTCAATTTCATCTTCGAGACGCAACTTGAAGCGCTTCAGGATGGTGATCGTCTGTACTACCTGCCGCGGATTGAAGGCATCGAGTTCGGTTCCCAAATCGAGAACAACTCCTTCGCCGAACTAATTATGCTCAATACGGGCCTGCGGCACCTGTCGGCCAGCATCTTCCTGACGCCGGAATACGTTGTCGAAGCCGCCACCTATTTTGAGCGCAATCCCGACGGCAGCTTTGTTTACGACGTGAACGGCCACCGCATCGTCAGCAACCCGTTGACCTGGCTCCACAACGCGCTCACTGGCGCGCCACTGGTTGAGGTGCTGGCCGACGGCACGATCCACTTCCTTGGCGACGACAACTTTTTTGGCAACACGATGGTGCTGGGCGGCACCGAGGAAGCCGACCGCCTGATCGCCGGTCAAGCCGATGACGACACCGTCTATGGCGACGGCGGCGACGATTTCGTCGATGGCGGCAACGGCAACGACTTCCTTTACGGCGGCGCGGGCGACGACGTCATCCGCGACTCCAGCGGCGACGACGTTATTCACGGCGATGGCGGCAACGACGACATCGACGGGGGATCGGGCGACGACATCATTTTCGGCAACGACGGCAACGATCTCATTCACGCCGGCAATTCAATCCTTGGCGATGAAGTCCAAGGCGGCGCCGGCAACGACATCATCTTCGGCGATGAAGGCGACGACGCGTTGATTGGCAACGAAGGCGACGACTGGATCTCCGGCGGCGCCGGTGGCGACGGCATCGTCGGCGACATAGGCGCGCCGACGGGTCAAGTCCCGCTCTATGGCGGCAACGACGTCCTCGACGGCGGCGGCGAAGGCGACAAGATGACCGGCTTCTCCGGCGACGACATCATGCTGGGGTTGGGCGGTTTCGATAAGTTCTACGGCAAACTCGGCTTCGACTGGGCTTCGTTCGAGCAAGAAACCAACGGCGTCAGCGTCGACATGGAACGGCGCGAATTCGTTCCAGATCAGACCATCCCCGCGGGCGATGCGGTTCGCGATTTCTTCGTTGAAACCGAAGCCGTGTCCGGCTCTTCCCAAAACGACATTCTGCGCGGCACGATCGACGTAGGCGCCGCCGCCGGCGTCTTCAACGAGCTCACCAACGTCGACCTGATCTTCGGCCTCGCTGAGTTCTTCCCCACCGGCCCCGTGAACTTCACCAACGGCAACATCATGCTGGGCGGCGACGGCAGCGACATGATCGAGGGCCGCGCCGGAAACGACATCATTGATGGCGACGCGTGGCTGCACGTCGATCTGACACGCGACGCACAAGGCAACATCTTCGCCGGCAGTGAGATCATCCGGGAAATCCGATACGACCTCACTGACGGTGACATCGATACCGCCATCTACAACGACGTGATGGCGAACTACATCATCAGCGCCACGCCGGACGCGCAAGGGTTCTACACCGTCACGCACACCGCAGTGACGCCGGGCGTCGTCGGCCTCGTCAACGAGGGTACCGATCGCGTCCGCAACATTGAACGGCTTCAGTTCGCCGACCAGACGATCAATCTCAATCTCGCCGATCCGAACGTGAACCACGTGCCAACCGGCACGCTCACGATCAACAACACCGCGCCTGCGGTGGGTGATGTGCTCACGGTCACCAGCACGCTCTCGGACTCCGACCCGATTGCGGCCGCGCTCGACCTCAATGGCGATGGCATTGTCGATGGCTCGCTGCGTTTGCAGTGGCAATATCAGATCATCGCTCCAGGTGGCGGCATCTCGTGGGTCGACATCGCCGGCGCCACTGGCACATCCTACACGGTAACGGGCCTCACGCTCGGCCAACCGCTGCGCGTACGCGCCACATTTGTCGATGGCCTGGGGTTCACCGAGCATGCCGCGTCCGCGCTGACCGCGCTCGTCACCGAAACGGCGGGCATCAACACAGCGCCATTCATCAACCAACAACAAAACCCGCCAGGCTTGCCTGACACCTCCGCGCGCACCAACACACCGCTAAATCTGGTGCTGCCGTTGGCGCTCGTGTTCGCGGATCAACAAACCGCAACCAACGACCTGCTGTTCTCGGCGACACTTTCCAATGGCGCGTCGCTCGCCTCGCTCGGTTTGGCGTTCAGCACAGCGCTCGATGCGAACGGCGTGATCTTCGGACTCATTACCGGTTCGGTCGCCAATGTTGGCCCAATCAGCGTGCGCGTAACCGCCACCGATACCGGCCCCGGCACACCGCTGAGCATCACCGACACTTTCATCATCAACGTGCAGCAAGGCAATCGCGCGCCTGTCGCCACGGCTTCGGCGCCGTTCGCAGGGCTTGAAGATGGCAGCGTGAGCGGCATTCTGCCGCTCGGGACCGATCCCGACGGCACAGTGCCGGCGTTCCGCCTGACCCCCGGCTCAGCACTTAACGGCGCCGTCACGGCGTTCAACCAAACGACGGGCGCATTCACGTTCGTCGGGGCACCAGACTTTGCCGGTCAAGCCAGCTTCAGCTACACGGTATTTGACGGGCAAGCGAACAGCGCGCCGCAAACCGTCATCATCAACTTGGCGCCGGCTAACGATGGCGCGGCGCCATTGGACATCACCGGCACCGCCGCCGTCGGCCAGGTTCTGACCGGCCTGGTCGGCGTCGATCCGGACGGTGAGTGGGATCCAGGCACGGCGACCTACGAATGGTTCCGTAACGGCGTGTCGCTCGGCTCGCCGACGAATGATCCGAATTACGTCGTCACCGCCAACGATGTCGGCGCGCAGATGAGCGCCCGCGCCACATACATCGACGGGCAAGGCTTCCACGAAACCGTCACCAGCGCGCAAACCGCGCCAATCGGCCTCTTGGCCGTGCGGGCGTCGGCCGGCGTCGCGACGGCGACTGTCACCGCCTTCAACACGCTGGTCGATCCGGATGGCGATCTTGGCCCGGATGCAGCGGAGTATGTGTGGGAAGTTTCGGCCACTGGCGCGCCCGGCACGTTCGCGCCGGCGCCCGCAGCACAGGTTAGCGCCGATGGCTTGTCCCTGACACAACCGAACGCCACCACGCGCTTTGTTCAACTGACGATCAACTACGTCGATGCGCTCGGCAACTTCAACACCGCGACGTCGGCGCCGGTGCGCGTTGTCACCGGCAACGGCAACAACAACAACCTCACCGCCGCCTTCTCCGGAACCGACATTTTATTCGGTCTGGGCGGTGCGGATACGCTGACGGGCGACACTGGCAACGACACGCTCATCGGTGGCGCCGGCAACGACAATCTCAATGGCGGCGGCGGCAACGACACCTTCCTCTACACGATCGGTGACGGTGCCGACACGGTGAATGGCGGCGCCGGCAACGACGTCCTCGCGATCTCAGGCACCGCTGCGACCAATACGCTTGATGTGACCTTCAACGGCACGCGACTTACTGTGTTTGAAGGCGGCGCAATCACCAATAGCGTCGAATTCGTAACCGCTGATCTACTGTCTGGAAACGACACCCTCGCCTACACGGCGGCCGGCGGCGTCGTTGTCGATCTGGGCGCGGGAACCGCTTCGGGGTTCAGTTCGATCGCTGGCATCGAGAATGTCGATGGCGACGCGGGGGCCGACACGCTTACCGGCGATGGCGATGCCAACGTTTTGAACGGCAATGGCGGCGCCGACACGCTCAATGGCGCGGGTGGCGCGGATACGCTGAATGGCGGCGGCGGCGCCGACATCATGAACGGCGGCGCTGGGGCCGATACGCTCGACGGCGGCGCGGCTGCAGACACCATGAACGGCGGCGGTGGCGCTGATATCTTCATCGGCGGCGCGGGCGCGGACTCAATAGACACCGGCGCGGCCAATGACGATGTCGCCGATCTCGTGCGCTTCCTCGCAACCAACGAGTTTGGCGACAGCATCATCAACTTCGATGTCACAGGCACCGCGGCGCAAGTCGATCGTGTCGAATTCGGCGGCGCCCTCAACACCGCCTACGACGACGGCCTCGCCAACGACGATTTCCTGTTCGCGGTCGGCAATGGCGCGGCGGGCGCGGTGAACGCCAATGTCGGTCAGGGCAACGCCGACATCGAGGCGCTGCTGCTCACCGGCGCTAACGGAGAAGGCGTCACCACAGCCAATCTCGGCAATGCGGGCCTCGTTGCCGCGGCGTTCAACGCTGAGTTCAACATCACGGCGGCCAACGGCGAAGATGCCTTGCTGGTGATCAACGACACCAACGGCAACAGCTTCGCGGTTTGGCAGTGGATTCAGGCGGGCGGCGGCGAATTGGCAGCTGCAGAGCTGACGCTGATTGGCATCTTCACCGGCAATGGAACGGTGACCACAGCCGGGTTCGACTTCTTCAACTGATCGATGGGTCCAGCAACTCATCGCCATGACGATACGCACGCAGGGGGTACATCATGACCGCGCTCAAAACGAAGCTGATCGCAATCGGCCGAAAGGCACGGAGCGTTGCAATCGTCGCCGCGACGCTGGTTGCGGCCAGCGTCGCCATGACCGGCGTCGCGCGCGCGCAGGCGGTGGCGTTCGACATTCCAACCGGAGCGCCATCGAGCCCGCTCTTCGGGGCGCAGCCGTTCACGCAGCCGCTCATGCTGTTCGAAGAATTCGGCACCAAGCCGATCCCCGGTTCAAGTTGCCCAAACTGCCAGCCGATGCCGGCTGCGGCCTCCTGCACAGCCGGGCCGAGTGGGCCGGCGCTTGATGCGTTCCTGAATCAGCCGCTCTATCCGGCGCCGACGATCCAAGCCAACACAAGCCGCGCCAATTACTGGGCGGCGATGATCGGCCAATGCGTGCGCCCGCTCGCCACCAGCGCTGTCGAAGGCCGGCCGCCGGGCGAGTGGTTTGCGCACCAGCGCTACACGGAATTCGCACCGCGTGTTTATTTCCAGAGCGCGCAAGCGGGCGCGCGCGCAAATGGCGGCCTGCGCGATACGATGCAGCGGCACCAATGGCTACTCGGCGAATTCCGCAGCACGGGCCTCTATGGTCAGCGCAATGCTGGTCGCCAAGTGCGCTTCCATCCAAACTTTCCAGTCCAGCAACCGAACTCGGTTTGGACCTTCGACGGCACCATGCCGCCAAAGCTCTTGATGGCGCGCTACGGTGAGCCGGTGTTGTTCCGCCACTATAACGCGCTGCCAATCGACGGCGCCGCCAACAATGGCTTCGGCGCACACACGATCACCACACACGAACACAATGGCCACAACGGCGCTGAGAGCGATGGCTTTACGGGCGCGTTCTTCTTCCCTGGCCAATTCTACGACTATCACTGGCCGATGATCTTGGGCGGTCACGATTCCATCAACACCACCGCAGCGGACCCCCATGCGGCTATGCCCACCACCGGCGCTGGCGGCACGACCCGCATTCGCGGCGACTGGCGCGAAACCATGAGCACGCATTGGTTCCACGACCACATGCTCGATTACACAGCCCAGAACGTCTACAAGGGCAACGCCGCGATGATGAACTATTACAGCGCGGTGGATCGCGGCAACGAGAGCACCACCGGCGCCGAGTGCAACTACACCAACGCCAACAACGTGAACCTTTGCCTGCCCAGCGGAAGCGCGCTTCCGTGGGGCAACCGCGACTACGACGTCAACCTGATGGTTGCGGACAAGGCCTGGGACGCCAACGGACAATTGTTCTTCAACATCTTCAACACAGACGGCTTCCTCGGCGATCGGGTGACCGTCAATTGGACCTGGATGCCGAATTTCCAGGTTCGCGCGCGGCGATATCGCTTCCGCATTCTGAACGGCGCCGTGTCACGCTATTTCAAGATCGCGGTTGTAACGGCCGCCGGCCAACGCGTGCCCTTCTACATGATCGCCAACGACGGCAATCTCATGGAGCACACTGTGGCGTTCCCGAACGCGCAGTCGCAAGATTTGCCGGTCCAAGCCATCGCTGAGCGGTATGACATCGTCGTCGATTTCAGCCAGTTCGCGCCAGGAACACGTATCTACCTGGTGAACTTGCTCGAACACCGCGATGGCCGCGGTCCCAGCCGCGAAATTCCGCTCGCGGACGTCCTCAGCGGCGCCTATCAGGGCGATCCTGCGGTCGGGCGTTTCATGGAGATGCGTGTCGTCGCCTATTCCGGCATCGACCGCAGCATGAACCCGGCGCAGTACGTCGACGGTCAACGCACCATGATCCCACGCGCGCAGCCGACCGCAGCGGAGCTCGCCAATGCACGACGCCGCACGTTCGAGTTTGGCCGAGCGAACGCGACAGACGCGGCGCCTTGGACAATCCGTACCGACGGCGGCGTCGGGCTCGGCATGGACCCGCACCGTGTCTCCGCGGCGGTGACGCAGAGTCAGTGGGAGGTCTGGACGCTGACCAGCGGCAGCGGATGGGATCACCCTGTCCACATCCATTTCGAGGAAGGCCAGGTGCTGAGCCGAGACGGCGCGGCGCCGCCAGCCTGGGAAGCTGGCGCACGTAAAGACGTTTATCGCATCGGCACGGGCCCGGGCAGTTCGCGCGATCTGCAACTGGTCATTCGCTTCCGCGAATTCCTCGGCACCTACATGGAACACTGCCACAACACCCAACACGAAGATCACTCCATGCTGCTGCGCTGGGACAATCGTCGCCCTGGCACGGCGGTGGCCATCCCAACGCCGATCTCGGATTGGGAGGGCGTGTATTACGAGCCTTCCGTTGGTCTGCCGGTTGCGGTCGGAGGCGGCGGTTGAACGGACAGCGCGCTGGTTCCCCCAAAACACCAGCGCGCTGGCCGCTTCGGTCTCGTAATACGCAATGACACGCTTCTTCCTCGCACTCGCTTTTGTGACTCTCGCTTTCGGCATTGTCGGTCCCGCCACGGCGCAGCAGGCACGCTGGCACGGCGACTATTTTCCGAATGTTACGCTGCAGGATCACAACGGGCGCAATGTCCGTTTCTACGACGACCTCCTGCGTGGCAAGATCGTCGCCATCAATTTCGTCTACACTACGTGCACCGACATCTGCCCGCTCGACACGGCGCAATTGCGCCGTGTGCAGGAATTACTGGGCAGCCATGCCGGGCGCGATGTCTTCATGTATTCGATCTCGATCAACCCCGAGCGCGACACGCCCCAAGCATTGCGACGTTTCATGCAGACCTACGACGTGGGCCCCGGATGGACGTTCCTCACAGGTTCGCCGGCCGACATCGCCCTGCTGCAGCGGCGGCTGGGGATCACGCCGGCCGATCCCAATGACTTGCGCAGCCACAACACCAGCGTGATCGTCGGCAATGAAACCACTGGCCAATGGATCCGGCGCTCGGCCTACGAGAACCCGCAAAACCTTGTCGAACTGCTCACTGTCGCGCTGCACAATTACGCACCGCAAACCGCCCGCCGCAGTCAAAGCTATGCAGTCGCCGGCGAAGTGATCGATAACTCACGCGGGGCGTATCTCTTTCGCACCCGCTGCGTGACGTGTCACACGATTGGCGGCGGCGATCGCCTGGGCCCGGACCTTAATGGCGTCACTGCACATCGCTCGGAGGCCTGGCTGTCGCGCTGGATTCGCGAACCGGACCGAATGATCGCCGAACGCGACGCAACCGCCCTCGCGCTGGTCGCGCGTTATCGCAATTTGCCAATGCCCAATCTTGGGCTCGGGGAAAGCGACGCTGCGGCGCTCATTGACTACATGCGCACGCAAGGGGCACGCCCGCACGAAGCGAACACGACGACCCACGTCCACTAGCGGCGTGTGCCCGCTGTTCCTCCACGCCGGCTTCCGCGAGAATGCGTTCAACCAGGGACGCAAGGTATGACGCCCAACGATGACGCCAAAATGCGCGAAGCCGACGATTACGACCGGCTCCCCTATCCTTCGATGCCCTACCCCGTCACCCAGCCAAGCCGTCTCGCGGCCGTCGCCTCATTGTACGGCGTCTTTGCGGCGCCTGTTGAAGCTGCGCGCGTGTTGGAGTTGGGCTGCGCCTCGGGAGGCAACATCATCCCCTTGGCGCTTCGCTTCCCCGCCGCACGCTTTCTAGGGATCGACATTGGCGCACGCCATATCGAAGAGGCCCAGGCTCGCGCGCGCGAGCTTGGACTAACAAACATCGAGTTTCAGCGACGCGACATTGCGTCTGCGACATTCGCCCCAACCAGCCAAGACTATATCATCTGCCATGGCGTTTTCAGTTGGGTTCCAACCGCCGTCCAAGACGCCATCCTACGGATATGTCGCGACGCTCTCTCGCCCGCCGGCATCGCCGCCATTAGCTACAACGTTTTACCAGGCTGGCGGCTACGGAGCGCTGTTCGCGATATCTGTTTGCGTCACATCGACCCGAACGCCGCACCTCGGAGGAGAGTCGCGCAGGTGCGGGAGCTGCTCGACGATATCGCCGCAACGACCAAGGACAGCACAGCGTACGGCTTGTTGCTGCAGCAAGAAGCCCAACGCGTCGCGCACCGGCCCGCGTCCTACATTTTGGGCGAGTTCTTGGTCGATACCAACGAGGCGTTTCATGTTGAGGATTTCCTGGCCCGCACGCGTCGCCACGGTCTCGACTACGTATGCGAGGCCGATCTCGAGGCGGCAGTCCCAGAAACACTCAGGCCCGACCTCCAAACCAAGCTGCGCGCATACGCTGGCGACAATACCGACGCCCGTGAACGCTACGTCGACCTTTTTACTGGGCGCACCTTTCGGACCTCCGTACTCATCCCGGCAAGCACTCAAAGGGGCGCGACGCGCGACTACGGCCGCCTTCGTGCGCTGCAGTTTTCTGCGGACGTCCGCCGACATGATCCCAAGGGCGCAGCGGCAACGTTCACAGACGGCAAGGGCCGCGCAATCCGCGCAGGCAGCACGTCGGTTGCGAATGCGCTCGAAAAGCTCGCCAACGCACACCCGCGGACTCAATCATTCGCGCAATTGCTGGGCGATGCATCTGGGGAGGATGAGCACCGTTTGATCGCCGCCCTCTCGGTGCTGGTCGCGGTTGGCCAGGTCGAAATCGCGACGACCCCGCTGACAACCGGGTGCGCCGACGACGAGCGCCTAACCGCATCGCCGCTCGCGCGCATCGAGGCCAGCACGGGCCAGCCTTGGCTAACCGGCCTGCACCATCAACCAGTCGGCGCGACGGCGGTGACTCGCATTTTGCTGCCTCATCTCAACGGCGCCGCCACGCGCGACGAATTGGGAGAGGTCTTGCGCCGCGCTTTAGTGTCTGACGCCCTCCGCGCACCGGCCGAAGATCTGCGATCCTTTCCGGAGTCCAGCCAACTTGCCGCGCACTACCTGGACGCCGCCCTCACGTACCTGGCCGCCAACGCTCTACTGCTGCCTCCGGCGGCCGGTGACTGAGCGCCTTTTTGAGAATGCTGGTTCATCGCCGTCTGTCCCTTCCAGTCGGGCCGAACACACTCGGCGCCCTTGTCGGATGCCGCCTGGGCTGCGCTTGGGCGGCTAGGGCCGACGAAGCCGATTCGCCCGCAGGCCGGACAACGCCCAATGAAACCGCGCACAATCGCGCGCCCGAGAACGCGCGTCGACGCCGGCGTTCGGTTATGGCTCATCGCGGGCTTTTCGTTTCGACGCGGCGCCGCGGCGCGTCTCGGCGCGCAGAGACATGAGATAGGTGCGCGTCTCCGCCGGTCGTTGCGAAAGATCATGCGCGTCAAGGACATCGGTCGGTCCGTGCGCGCGAACGTGCAAAACCTCATTGCCCTCCCATCCAAGCTCGGCGCTGTAGAGCGTAATGTTGAGGCCCTGCGCCGCGATCTTCCTGGCTAGAGCTCGACCCCATGGCGGAGCGCCGTCCTCGTGCACGAGATTGAGCACAAGCGACCCATCTGGGCAGACGCGCCGCAACATGTCGGTCAAGACATCGGCGTCATTGAATGGCGCAACCAGGCCATCGGCGTTGCACGCATCAACAACGACCGCGTCATAGATTGTGCTCCACTGCTCGAGAAACGAGATTGGCTCAGTGGTGAGCCAGTGCACGCGTTCGTCCAAACCAAAATACGTGCGGGCGAGTTCTTCGGCGACAGGATCGACTTCGAGAACCGTTACCTCGGCTCCTTGCCGAGCAAGCATCGTCGCCAAGCTCCCGCCGCCGCCACCTATCATTAGAATCGCGCGCGCGGATTTGAGCAGCAGCTTCACCGCATGCACGTAGCCAAAAACGCTGACGCCATCGGCTCGCACCATGGTCTGGACACTGCCCTTGACGCAGTAAAGACGCGCGCCGTCACTTTTGCGCTCCAGGATGCGGATCGGACCAAACAAGCCTTCGCGGCGCGCAAGAACATGCATCCTATTCTCCCCGTTCGGCGACAGCTTGCGCCGCAGCTTTCAGTGCGTCGTCATAGAGGGGAACGTCGCGTACATTCTCTAGTCCAAGTACGCCCATCTGCTTTAAAACGTCTCGAGCGCCAGTGCTCAGTTCGGTGATGAACACTACTGTGTTGTGGGACTGGCAGCGCTTCAGGAACCGCATGAGCGCCCCTACCCCCGAGGCATCGACCATTGGCACGGCGTCGAAGCGAAGGATGAAAGCTTTCGGCGGTGGGAAAGCCGCTTCGAACGCATCGTTCAAGCGGCTGGCGGCGCCGAAGAACAAGGCCCCGCGCAGCTCAAACATCTCGACGCCCTGAGGCAATTCCTGGCGCGCGTGATAGGCGCCGCGCTCCGGTGCGCTGAAATCGTCCTGATCCTTCTCCAGGATCGACACACCCTTTTGAATAGCCGTGCTCTCAGCCATGCGGTGCATGAAGATAATTGCGGCAAGCACGATGCCGACTTCGATGGCGACGGTGAGATCGACTAACACCGTCAAGCCAAAGGTCGCGAGCAATACAACACGATCGCCAACAGGACCGCTCAGAAGGTGGCGGAAGCGCTCATGCTCGCTCATGTTCCAGGCGACGATTACGAGCACGGCCGCCAAGCTTGCAAGCGGCACAAAAGCCATCAGCGGTCCAAGCGCAAGCATGCTCAAGAGAATGAAGACGGCATGCAACATGCCGGCGACAGGGGTACGCGCGCCGGCGCGGATATTGGTTGCGGTGCGCGCGATCGCGCCGGTGGCTGAGATGCCGCCGAAAAGACTGGATGCGATATTGGCGACACCCTGAGCGACGAGTTCACAATTGGAGCGATGCCGCCGGCCCGTCATGCCGTCGGCAACCATTGCAGAGAGGAGGCTCTCAACGCCGGCAAGAAAGGCGATTGTGAGTGCAGGTTGGATAAGTTCACGTACGCGCGCGAAGGTGACGTCCGGAAATATCGGCGCAGGCAGTGTTGATGGCACGCCGCCAAAGCGCGAGCCGATGGTCTCGACAGGAAATGCGAAGATCGCAACGAGCGCCGCTGCACCGCCGACGGCGATCAAAAACCCCGGTAGCTTAGGCGCGAATTTGCGTAACAAGATGATGGTGGCAAGCGCACCGGCGGCGACCGCGATTGCAGGCCAGGCAAGCGAGTCACGAGCCGCCCAGAAAGCTTCAACTTTGGCGATGAACTCCGCCGGCACAGACTCCATTTGGAGCCCGAACAAATCGCGCAATTGGCTGGTGAAGATGATAACGGCGATGCCGGCAGTAAATCCGGTGACGACCGGTTCAGGGATGTATTTGATCCAGTCGCCGAACCGCAGCAGCCCTGCAATGACCAACAACGCCCCTGCCATCAGGGTCGCAAGCACCAATCCGTCGAAGCCGTAGCGGTGGATGATGCCGTAAACGACGACGATAAAGGCGCCGGTCGGCCCTCCGATCTGAAACCGTGATCCGCCCAGCGCCGAAATCAAAAAGCCGGCGATGACGGCGGTGATCAGTCCTTTGTCTGGGTTGGCGCCGGACGCAATGGCGATAGCCATGGCGAGCGGCAACGCAACGATCGCAACCGTGAGCCCCGCCACCGCATCGGCGCGAAAGTCGTCGAAGCGATAGCCCTCTTGGGCGATCACGGTGATCGATTTTGGAATGAAGATGCGCCAATCGGTCTTCGGCGCTGCCGGAGCGATGACCGGACGTTCCATGCTCATGGCGTGATCACGCCGGGAGCTCCGAACGTTTGCGCTTTGCGCCTGACACCGCCGAAGGCGTACGCGCGAGCGGCAAAGTGGAATCGCTTAACCGCACGCCGCGCCCGCCGCCGGTGCTGACAGAGTTCTCACTGATGAGTTCGATGCCCGCGAGTTCAAGCGCCGACACGACCTTGGTCAGCGTGTCGATGACGCCCCTGACATAGCCCTCGCTCGCTTCCATCCGCTGGATCGTCGGCAACGACACCCCGGCGAGGTCCGCCAAGGTTCGCTGGTCAATTCCGAGCAAAGCGCGCGCGGCGCGCAATTGGGCAGGCGTAAGCATACGATTGATGTATGATACATCACTTGTAATGTCCAGCCATCCGCTTATGAGGTGCAGAATAGCTATAGTAGAGGCTTTTGCTGGAGAAAGGCTCGCATCGCAGCGGCAGGGTCAGCTTCATGCGTTGAAGCTTCGGCTGGCGGCTCCGCACCGTCGATATCTTGATTGAGCGTGCAGAACCGAATGCGCGCTGGCGCGTCGGTGATTACTGGCGCGATGTCGTTGAGCTGGAGAGCTTGGATGAATCCCGCAAAGGCGATTTCTATCAAGAAGAGTTCGCCAACGGCACGCGCTTCCGCCTTGCCTCCGCAACGGCAGACTAGCTTAAACCTTTCTCACAAACTCGGACTTCAGCTTCATCGCGCCGATGCCGTCGATGCGGCAATCGATGTCGTGGTCGCCGCCGACCAAGCGGATGTTCTTTACTTTGGTGCCCACTTTCACGACTTGCGATGAGCCTTTGATCTTCAGATCCTTGATCACTGTGACTGTGTCGCCGTCCTGCAGCGGATTCCCATTGGCGTCGCGTATGCCACTGGCTTGCGCTTCGGCGGCCTCGGCCGCGGGCGACCATTCGTGCGCGCACTCTGGACACACGAGGAGCGGCCCGTCTTCGTAAGACAGGGATGACCGGCATTTAGGACAGGGCGACAGAGTGCTCATTTTGAGAGAGTGTACCTCTTCAAGGCGACGAGAAGCGAAACTGCTCACGACCGGCGTCGTCGGGACTGACGGTCTTTGCTTGCAAGGCTAGGCGCGAGGCTTCCTCGAAAAGGTCACGCGTTGTGGCGACGGTGCTTCGACCGGTCCTGTTGACGCGGCCGTGCCACACGAGGACGCCATCGCAAACCAGGTAAACTTCACGGTCCATTCATCCACAAATTAGCACGCCAAAGGTGCAAGCACATCATAGCTAGAGCGCGGCCGATCCTCGCAGTCATGCCGATCCTCGCAGTCATGCCGATCCTCGCAGTCATGCCGATCCTCGCAGTCATGCCGATCCTCGCAGTCATGCGGATAGTAGAGTCAGCTGGCGAAGTAAGCCTCGCAACAGCCGGATCATCCCAGAAACGGTCATTCACACGGACCGGCCCCTTAACGCACACTAGCGATCACGAAGGTTCGTCAAGATCGCTTCGGCTCGGCGCAATTGTTCGCCCGCAACGAGCGCCAGCACGTCTTTGACATCGATCGGCGATGCGGCGGCTGAGGCGTGGGCGCGATGAAGCGGCCTGATCCCAACAGTGATCGAAAGAGTGAGCACTTGGCCCGGCACTCAACGCAAATACGGCGAACCGTTCAACGGGCAATCCTTTAAGCTCCACAATTCGAGTTTAACATTGAGGTCGCGCAGTTTTGGCTCCAGCGCTGTGCGGACCTGCTCTTTCGTTTTGAACTCATCCATTACCGCGATCAGCAAGACGTCAGGTCGGATCGCTTCGGCGACCTTGAGCAATTTGGCTTCTTCGCCCGCCTTGAAGCTTTCCTTCTGGCTCTTGACCTCACAACGGTACGAAACGCCATCGACCACCGATAAGAGAGCGAACTCGGCGTCTGGAAGCGCGCGGTAGTCGCTGTCGCGAAACCAAATCTCACTTTGCTCTTCATAATAAAATGAGCGCCCGCTCCTTCCACGCAACGTGGCCAAGCACCAAACCACACTCTGTAGGCCGTGTTGCTTCGCCAGCAGTGCGTGGCGCGTTCGCCGCTGGCAGATCCACCCAGGGCACATTGACTTGGGCCTGGGGGGATACCGATGTTGCCGCCGTAGGCTTCGTCTGGAACGCCACCTCCAGGCTCATCACCCTCAAGTTCAGCGTCGACGGCGCTCCGCAGGAGCAAGCCATCAGGGTCATCGAGACCACGCCCCGGTTCGGCGGATCCCGGCGATGGTTCCGATGCGACACTACCGATGCGCCGGTGCGGATTCTGCTTCTACCCGTGGGCCAGACACGGTGGCGGGGACGCAACGCGTCGAGACTGGCCTACCAAAGCCAGCGACAGCGCGTTGGTGGTTTGCGAGCCCTACTCGCTGCCGAGCGGCGTGCCGGCGCTCGAAGCCAGCGCAATGCCATTCGCAGGCTGCGCCGCCGCGAACGCGCCGCCTCACCGCAGGAATTCGCGGATGCACAGTGACGCGGCCATCCTCCGAGCGGCTGCAGATGCCTGACGCGCGCGCATTGTTATGGACCGCAGTCACCGCCACGCAATCTGCCGGCGCCCACCCACGCGGCAGTTGGTCACATCTTATCGTGGATCGGCAGATTTGCCCAATCTGGTTGTGACCCCAGCGTGACCCCAAGACAATTTTCGCGCCGCAGCGATCGACCTAATTGTTTGAATTTGTTGGTCGGGGCGGCGGGATTCGAACTCGCGACCCTTAGCTCCCAAAGCTAATGCTCTACCAGGCTGAGCTACACCCCGACTTTCACGCGCCTTGGAACGTTACTCGGGGGCTCGCGTCAAGGCTTCGCGCGTATAGAAGCGCACCTCGCCCGGAAAAGGTGGGTCGACATTGTCAAAAGTGGCCGTTGTGGCCGCGCCGCCTTGGGGATCGAAGGAGATGTTGGTCGAATACCGACCGGGCAACTCCAACATGCCGACCAAGCGCGCGTCTGGAGAGAGACGCAGAATCCGGCCTTCCCCATACACCGCCAACCACAAATCGCCGTCTGGGCCAATCTCCAAACCGTCCGGACCGGTCTCGGCGTAGGCTGTCTCGTAGCGGTTGGCGCGCGGTATGTTTTTGAGATCGACGAACGTGGTGGCCGCGCCCAACGCGCCACCGGCGCCGATCTCGTAACGCAGCACCCGACCCATCATGTGCTCGCTGACGTAAAGCTGGTGATGCGCTTGGTCGACGAACACGCCGTTGGGATACCAGAGCACATCGGCGACGCTGCGCAGCGCGCCATCAGCCGAAAGATGCATCACACGGCCGTGCGGCTCAGTGCGGCGTGAGAAGCGCCCCGGGTCTGAGAAATAGACGCCGCCCTGTCCGTCCGCGTAGGCGTCGTTGGGATCCATCAGCGCGACACCCGCATCGTCGGCGCGCCATGTGCGCAACAGCGCCCCGGACGCGCTCACCGACACGACGCGCGCGCCGATGTGGCAAAGCACGAGAAAGCCCCCGCCATACGGAGCGATCGCGGTCGGGCCACAGCCGCGCTGGGTGAAGAACGCGCGCGGCGGCGCGTCGTTTTCAATCACCGAAATGCGATCGGCGCCCATTTCGGCATAATAAAGCGTCTCGCCCTGATAGAGCGGGCCCTCGGGATAAAGCGCCTCTATTGCGCGCCCGGCTTGCGCCGAAGGTTCCGCGCCCGCGCACGCCGCGAGAACGCCGAGCGCAAGCAGGAACGCGCGCATCACGCTGTGGCGCGCAGACGCAGCGCAATCAGCGCCGCGCCGCACAAAATGATGCCGGCAGCGAAGATGTACATGATGTCGCGATTGCCGAAGAACCGCATCATGAAGAGCGCGGTGCCCAGCGTGCCGACGATATTGCCCACCGTGGTGATCGAATAGACTGAACCGGCCACGCGTCCGCCATGCGCCGCATCCGCAAGCAGCAAACGTACAGCGTAAGGCGAAAAGAAGCTTAGGAGCGTCATCGGAACGAACAACAAGATCACCGAACCTGTCAGACTCGCGGTGACGTCATAGCCAATGTTCTGCAGCGTCCAATCCAACAACGGTTGCCCAATGGTGGGAACGCCGAGCACGAACAAGCCTGCCACAATCACCGCACTGCCCAGGACCTCCGTACGCGGCGCGCGATCGGCAACCATGCCGCCGGCATAATAGCCCGCCATCATCGCCAACATCACCGTCGCGATCATCGACGCCCAGATTTCGATGCCGGAGCCGAAATACGGCGTCATCATGCGGATCGCCGCCATCTCGACGCCCATCAGGCAAACGCCCAACAGGAAGCCGATCGCCAGCAAGAGAAATTGCGTCCCGCGTTTCACTCGTTCAGCCCCTCGTGTCACCTAGCGCCGATCGCCCGCGCGACATTGGCGGTCGCGGTCTTGATATCCCACCGGCGCGAAATCGTCGGTGTAGACGCGTGTCCCTTGCGGCGCGGTGGCGTTGGCGCGGCGCGCGGCGATCATCGGCGTCAGCGGGTAGCGCAGACGATAGGCCTGCTGCAGAGCATTCGCCCGCGCCGTGAGTTGCGCATTGGTTTTCGCGGCGCCGTCATAGGCCACCAGCACGTAATTGCCGCTGGCGCGATAGAGATCGACGCGCTGGAATACGGCGCGCGCGGTTGCGATCATGTTGTCGGGATTGAGCACGTCAGGCGAGATATTCTGAACGACGACGCCGCCAGGCGTGAGCTTGCGCTTCAGAATGGCGTAGAACTCGCGCGTCACCAGATGGAACGGCACCATCGTGCCTTGGTACGCATCGACCATGATGATGTCGTAGCGCTGCTGCGTCGCGGTGGCGTAGATGCGCCCGTCGCGTTGGATCAGGCGCAGCCGCGCATCCTGCACGACGCCGAAATGGCGCTGCGCCAATTCGATCACGCCCGGATCGAGCTCGACGCAGGTGATGTTCGATTGCGGCAGAAAATCGTGCAGGTAGGACGCCGTGCGTCCACCACCCAAACCAATCTCAAGGATGCGGTTGGTTTGCCGCGCGTAAGCCAGCGCGACGGTCATGGTGCGCGTATAGGCGACGGGGAGTTCGGTGGCGTCGTTCGGGTTGTAGAGGCTCTCGGTGAAGAGGCAGTCGTTGATGCCGAACGTCATGGCGATGTAGTCGCCGTCGCGATCGATGTAGGTGGTGGCGTATTGGGACTCGCGCCGGGCGATGGTTCCGTAGCGCGACGCCTGCGCCCACGCGCTGCCCCCGCCAAGCGCGGCGAAAAGCCCGGCGACGATGGCGCGCCGGTCCAGCTGATGGGCCATAAGGTGAAACTCCGAGCAGCGTCCCTCACCGCCTGTTTGGCGGGCCGGCACGGCGAGATCAAGGCGATGCGGCGACTGAGGGAGGCGGAAAAGCCATGGAAATGGCAGGCCCTAGGGGAGTCGAACCCCTCTTTTCAGGTTGAAAACCTGACGTCCTAACCGATAGACGAAGGGCCCACGGCGGCCCGAAAGCCGCGTGAGGAAGCGGCGATATAGAGGCGCTCGCGCGCCGAAGCAAGCCGGGGCTGCTAGGGCTACGTCAGAAGCCGGCCGCCCGGCCCACACCAGGGTTCGCGGCGGCCCCGCCACGGGCGCGCCAGGCCCTCCGCGATCAGCGCCCGCCCCACATCGCGCCCATCAATCAGCACGTAGCCTATGGTGCGTCCAAAGCTGTCTTCGCGGCCAGTTCGGCGCACGCTGACCTGGTCCGCGCCCGCCAACAGCGATCGAAGCGCTGTGCGGGCGCGCTCACCATGCGCGCGTTCGGCGTCACATCGGGCTCCATCGCGCATCTCAGCGGTGTCGATGTTGGCCAGTCGGATGCGTTCGCCCGTGCTGAGGTCTTCAAGCGTATCCCCGTCTATCACGCGCGCTTGCAGGATGCGGGAGCTCTCAGCGGCCTGGGCGACGTCGCCACGTCCGTCTGCGGGCAAGAGACTTTGCCCAAACAGCAGCGCGACGCCCAAGCTCAATGTCGCAAGGAAAGCGCCGATCCCCAGCGCTCGTCCGTTACGGCGCGCCAACAGGCCCTGCTTGCCGTCCGTCGACATCGAAAAATAGCGCCGCGCCCCCATGCAGCAACGCTTGCGATGCGTCGGTTACTGAGCGGTCAACGCTTTGCGTTAGGTCGCGCGCGCCATGTCTACGATTTCGACCTCGGCGCGCGAGTTGCCGTTGAAATCGTTTCGCTTCACGCGCACAGCAACGTGGAAGCTGCCTTCGCGCTTCATCAACGCCTCGCCCATTTCGCTCTTCATGGCGCGGAAAGCGATGCCGCCCACTTTCGCGCCGCGCGCATCTTCAAGCGCGAAGCGCACGTGTTCGTCCTTCACCAGCTTGGCGAAGCTCACACGCATGTCGGTCAGAACCAGGATTGGTTCGGGGTGACCTTGGCCATAGGGGCCAATGCGCTCCAGCGCATCGATGAGATCGAGGTTCACAGCGCCCGCCGCGCCGACGGCGTCGATCGAAAGCGCCCGCGCCTCGCCCGCCGCTGCGGCGATTTCATCGCGCAGTCGCTCGTTCAAAAACGCGCGCAGTTCGTGCATGCGCGCCCAATCCATGCTGAGCCCCGCGGCCATCGCATGGCCGCCGCCAGCGAGGAGAATGCCTTCTTTGTACGCTTGCGCCACAGCCGCGCCGAGGTTCACGCCTGGCGTCGAGCGGCCAGAACCTTTTGCCGGATCGGTTTCGTTGACGCCGCCCAGCACGATTGTTGGCTTCAAGCAGCGGTCCTTGAGACGGCCAGCGGCAATGCCGATGACGCCCGGATGCCAACGCCAGGACCCGACGACGATCACTTCGCCGGTCTCGGCCAGCGCTTCGGTTTCCGCCTCTGCCAGCATCTCTGCTTCGCGTTGCCGGCGCTCTTGGTTGAGCGCTTCGAGCGTCGCTGCCAGTTCGCGCGCTTCGGCGGGATCTTCGGTGGAGAGCAAGCGCGTGGCGAGCGACGCATCGCCGACGCGACCGCCTGCATTGATGCGCGGGCCCAGCACAAAGCCAAAATCGTAAACGCTAGCGCCGCCTTTGCGGCCAGCGCTCTCAGCCAAGGCGACTAGGCCAATGTTCTTGCCATTGCGCAGCACCTTGAGGCCCTGCGCGACGATGGCGCGATTAAACCCAAGCAGCGGCGCCACATCGCAGACCGTGCCGATTGCGGCGAGATCGAGCATGTCTTTCAGGTCGGGCAAATGGTTCGAGCCGGGCGAGCCACGTTTGCGCGCCTCGCGGTTCACAGCCGCCAACGCCACGAGCACCACACCAGCCGCCGTGAGCGCGCCCTGCCCTGAGGTGTCGTCCATGCGGTTGGGATTGACGCACGCCGCCGATGGCGGCGGCTCGTGCAACATGAGGTGATGGTCGAGCACGATCACATCGAGCCCGAGCGCGGCCGCGGCCGTCAACGGCCCTTCTGCAGCAGCGCCGCAATCAACCGTGATCACCAGTTCGACGCCGTCCGCCTTCAAGCGCTCGAACGCCAGCGCGGACGGTCCGTAGCCCTCCTTCATGCGATCCGGCACGTAGATTTTCAGCTCACGCCCACGCGCGCGAAAATAGCGCACCAGCTGCGCGGCGGACGAGCCGCCATCGACATCATAGTCCGCCAGCACGGCGGTGGGCTTGCCGGATACGATGGCGTCCTCGATCAGCGAGGCCGCTTTGTCCATATCTTGAAAGCTGGAGGGGTTCGGAAACAACGCCTTGAGCGTTGGCTCAAGAAAGTTCTCCGCTTCGTCCAAACCGACGCCCCGCGCAGCCAGCAGGCGCGCCGCGATTTCCGGCAGCTGAAAGCGCCGACGCAAGGCTTCCACCGCGCCCACGTCGGCCTCTCGGGTGCGCCACCGGCGGTTGGTCAAAGACCGCTCGACGCCGAGGAACGCGGCGTCGAGCGGTTTCGGTTTCAAAACAGCGCTCACTCACCCACGCGTAACCTGAGTCGCGGGCCATTTGTGGCGCGCTCAATGAACGATGTAACGCACACCGCCCCCGGCGGGGATATTCATGCGCTGACGGGCCTCAACTTGCCCCGAAGTTGACCCGGCGCTGACATCCCAACAGCCAGCCGAGACCTGGAAATCGTAGGAATTCCCCGGCGGGATGCCCATGCCGCTCGGCAAACGGTTGAGCCCATACGTGGAGACGTTGCAGGCCGAGATCAGCACGACGTTGACGTTGTAGCCCGAACCATTCGCAACCTGGATAATGCCAGTCGGCTCGCCGGGGCGCAGCAACGGACCACCGGTGATCATGCCGGCGCAACTCGACACAGCTATCGCGCACGCCGCCGCGAGGGCGACGCGAAGTATTTTCATCATGAGAATTCCCCCTTCGTCGAAGCGGCGAAGGCTAGGCGATTCTGCACAGGCAAGAACACATCAAATGTTACGCGGCGTTTGCCGCTATGCGAGCGCCGTCGAAAACAACGCCAACATGCGTTCCCACGCGCGGTCAGCCTGGACTTGATCGAACGACGGGCTGTCGAGCACGCACCAACCGTGGCGCGCGGGATAAACTTCAATCTCCGCCGGCACGCGCGCGGCCTCAAATGCCGCCCGCAACGTGTCCTTCGACGTGGGCTCCTGTGCGTCGTCATTTTCGGCGACAGCGATCAGGAAACTGGCGCGCACTTGCGGGATGAGCAGATGCGGGCTGTCGGGCGCTGCCGTCGTCAGGCCGCCGCCATGGAACGAGGCGCCCGCGCCAAGCCGATCAGGCGCCGCTGCCGCGGTACGCATGACGAAAGCCCCTGTCATGCAATATCCCATTGATCCGAGCTTGCGACGCGTATCGACGGCGCCTTGCTGATCAAGCCAGCGCACGAACGCCACGCCATCGGTCGCTTGCGTTTGCGCGTTGAGCGCGCGCGCCATCGGGCCAATGCGCTCGCGCACGGCGGGGTCGGTCCAGTTCTCGCCCGGGCGGCTCACTTCACCAGCTTGCGCGCGGTAATACGGGTTCACGACGAGCACCGAATAGCCGGACTCAGCGAGCCGTTTGCCCATCATGCGAAACGCCGGGCGGATGCCGCGAATGTCAGGCCACATCAGCACGCCCGGATGGCGGCCAGCGCCTGGATGCACGAAATACCCGTCAGCATTTCCATCGGGCGTGGTGATGGTGACTTCGCTCTCGCTGACGCCGAGAGCGCCGGCCGGGCTCGTCGCGCACGCGGCGAGCGCCGCCAACGACAACGCGGAAAAGCCCCGACGGGTCGGCTGCCCTAGGCGATCGAGAAATACGGCGTCGTCTTCAGCGGTGCGGTCGTCACACATCGGCGGTCTCCCTCACTTCAGGGTACGATGGGGCACGAGCAAGACGCCACTTGCAAGCGCGATGTGACCGGCGCGTCTCAGAACGGCTGGCGCACGCGCAATTCGCTGACTGTCCGCGTGGCCGAATTCATCACCAATGTATGGGTGTGAACGTGCCCGTTGTGCACGCGCACACCGTCGAGCAGCGAGCCATTGGTGACGCCCGTCGCGATGAAAATCGCATCCTGCGACACGAGATCGTTCAACTTATAGCGACGCTTGAAATCGGTGACGCCGGTCCGCTCCGCGCGCTGGCGCTCGTCGTCGTTGCGAAACACCAGACGACCTTGGAACTGGCCGCCAACGCACTTCAACGCCGCCGCCGCCAACACGCCCTCTGGCGCCCCGCCCTGACCGACATAGAGGTCAACGCCGGTTTCCGGCTTGGTGGTGTTGATTACGCCGGCGACGTCGCCATCGGTAATCAGGTGCACGCGCGCGCCGACGCTGCGCAGCGCGGAGATGATTTTTTCGTGGCGTGGGCGATCCAGAACGCACACGCCGATGTCTGCCGGCTTCACGCCTTTGGCTTTCGCCAACGCTTCGACGTTGGCGTCGGCGGGCGCATCAATGTCGACAATGTCTTCGGCAAAGCCCGGCCCGACGGCGAGCTTGTCCATGTAGGTGTCAGGCGCAAACAAAAGGCCGCCCTTCGGTGCGAATGCGATCACCGCGAGCGCGTTGGCCATCGCCTTTGCCGTCAGCGTGGTGCCTTCGAGGGGATCAAGCGCGATGTCGAGTTCCGGGCCCTGCCCCAAACCGACTTCCTCGCCGATGTAGAGCATCGGCGCTTCATCGCGTTCGCCTTCGCCAATGACGATGCGACCGCGCATCGCCATCGCGTTCAGCGCCGTGCGCATCGCATCGACCGCGGCTTGGTCAGCGGCCTTTTCATCGCCGCGCCCGACAAGCTTTGAGGCCGAAATCGCGGCGGCGATGGCGACGCGCGCGGCGGCGAACGCCAAATCGTCGGTGATGATCTTCGACATGACCTAGCTCCACAGACGCGGTCGCGCGCCGCTTTCTTCAATTGGCATCACTCGAACCGGTTCGGCGACGGCATCGACGCTTTCAATCGCCTTCACGGCCGCGTCAAGGGCGGTTCGCGCACAGTTCTGTGTCGTCAACACGATTGGCACCGTCGGCGCGTCGTACGCCGGCATTTGCAGGAAGCTCTCGATCGATACGTTTTCATGCGCCAAACGATCGGAAACCGCCGCGACAACGCCAGGCTTATCGCGAACAAGCAGGCGCAAATAGAAACGGCCGCGTTCGATCGGCGTGGCGCGCTCAGCGGCTGCGAGTTGTGCGAGCGGACGTCCGAACGACGGGCCGCCACGGCCCTCCACCAAATCAAGCAAGTCAGCGGCGACCGACGACGCGGTTGGTCCCTCGCCCGCGCCTCGGCCGATAAAGGTGAGTTGGCCCACCGGCTCCGCGTCCACCACCAAGGCGTTGAGCGACCCTCCGACATTGGCGAGCGGGTGATCGAACGGAAGCAGAGTCGGACGCACGCGCATCGCTGCCGCGCCGTCCACCAATTCACCACGCGCGATCAATTTGATGCGGTAGCCGAGCTTTCCCGCCATGCGAATGTCGGTGAGCGTGACACCCTCCACGCCCTCGATGCCGACATGGTCGAAATCCGGCCGCGTGCCGAACGCGATGGCAGAGAGAATGGTGAGCTTATGGGCCGCGTCGAAGCCGCCGACGTCCATGGTCGGGTCGGCCTCGGCATAACCGAGGCGCTGCGCATCGGCCAACACGTCCTCGAAAGCGCGGCCGGTGTTTTCCATCTCGGTCAACAGATAATTGCAGGTGCCGTTCAGGATGCCGGAGAGCGCCCGCGCGCGGCAGCCCGCGAGGCTCTCCTTGAGCGCTTTCACCATCGGCACGCCGCCGCCGACGGCGGCTTCAAACATCAATTTGGCGTTGTTGGCTTCGGCCAATGCCGCCAGTTCGCTGCCGTGCACGGCGATGAGCGCCTTGTTCGCCGTCACCACGTGCGCGCCGCGTTTCAGCGCAACCTCAACTGCGCGCTTGGCCGACCCGTCGGACCCGCCGATCAGCTCAACCACCACGTCGATCTCAGGGTTGGCGGCCAATTCGACCGGATCGTCGAACCACGTGAACCGTTCAATCTCGAAGTCACGTTTGCGCGTGCGGTTGCGCGCTGAAACCGCAGCAAGCACGAGCTTCTCATTCAGGCGCCCGTTTGGATCCGCGAACAGCTTGATCAACCCGCCGCCGACAGTGCCAATGCCGGCCACGCCGACGCGAAGCTTGCCCCCGCTCATGATCTACTCCGCCGGCCCGGCATTGCTCTGCAGGAAACGCTTCAGATTGCGCGCGGCTTGGCGGATGCGCTGCTCGTTCTCGACGAGGGCGATGCGAACAAAGCCGTCGCCGTATTCGCCGAAGCCCGCGCCTGGCGCGACGGCCAGCTCCGCGCCCTCCATCAATCGTTTGGAGAACTCGACGGAGCCCAGGTGCGCGAACTTCTCGGGCAATGGCGCCCAGATGAACATTGACGCGCTGGGCTTCGGCAGCGCCCAACCCGCCTTGGCAAACGAGTCGATCAAGACATCGCGACGATGTTTGTAGATGTCGCGCATCTCCTGCACGCAATCTTGCGAGCCGTTGAGCGCTGCTGCGGCGGCCACTTGGACTGGCGTGTAGGCGCCGTAATCGAGATAGGATTTCACCCGCGCCAACGCGGCGATCAGCCGCTCGTTGCCCAACGCGAACCCAACGCGAAAACCGGCCATCGAATAGGTTTTCGAGAGCGTGTTGACCTCGACGGCCACATCGGTCGCGCCTTCAACCTGCAAGACCGATGGCGGGGGATCGCCTTCGAAATAGATTTCCGAATAGGCCATGTCGGACAGCACGAACATCTCGTGCTTCTTCGCGAACGCGACCGCTTCTTTGTAGAAATCCAGGTCCGCGGTCTGCGCGGTCGGATTGGCCGGATAACAGGTGATCATCGCGATCGGCGGCGGCACCGAATGGCGCACGGCACGACCGAGGCCAGAGAGATACTGCTCAGGCGAGTGTGCTTCGACACTGCGGATAACGCCGCCGGCCATGATGAAGCCGAAGGCGTGGATCGGGTAAGAAGGATTGGGCGCCACGATCACATCGCCCGGCGCCGTGATCGCCTGAGCGAGGTTGGCGAAGCCTTCCTTCGAGCCCAGCGTGGAGACCACCTGCGTGTCCGGATTGAGCTTCACGCCGAAGCGTCGGTCGTAATAGCCGGCCATCGCCTTGCGCAGCCCAGGAATGCCGCGCGAAGCCGAATAGCGATTGGTGCGCGGCTTCGCCGCCGTTTCGCACAATTTGTCGACGATGTGCTGCGGCACTGGCAAATCAGGATTGCCCATGCCGAAATCGATGATGTCGACGCCCTTGGCGCGCAGGCGCGCCTTCAGCTTGTTCACCTCTTCGAACACGTAGGGCGGCAGGCGCCGGATTTTGTGAAAGTCTGACTGCATTGGCGGAGCGCGCGAGGCGCTTATTCGTGCGAGGCGCGGGTGGCGTCGAGCGCGGCGCGCGCTTCGTTCATGAAGATCGTCGGATCTTCCGCCGGCGCCCATACGCCGCGCGGGTGCGCTTTGACCGCCTGACCGGTGGCGACCAACTCACGCTGATGGCGCGCCCAATAGGCCGCATCGACGTTGGCGGTGACAGTCCGCGGCACGCTTTGCAGCGTGGGATAGGAGCCGGCGTCGGCATTGTTGGCGGCGGTGAACCAGGCCGGGGGCGGCTGTTCCGGCGCGGTAATGCAGCCCGCCAAAGCGAGCACGCACAATCCGCCGACCAAAACGCGCTGAGCCGCCACCTGGACCTCTCCTGCCCGGCCCGCGCCGGCGCTTTGAGAGTCGTCTATACCAGGGCATTGCTTTGCGCCACCACGGGAGTCGCCTCTAGTATGGCGTCCAATTCAGGGAGACGCCGAAATGGCGGAAAGCGACGGCGGGGCAGCCCCCAGCCAGCCCAAGGCGGCAAAACCCGCTGCAAAGCGTCCGCGCAAGCGCTCAGCGGCGAAAAAAGCGAGCGCGCCCAAGGCCGCCACACCCCCGCCCGAACCCGCGCCGCCGCCTAAACCGACGCCGATCCCCCCCGCCTTGCAGGCGCTGAACCCCGCTGAGGCCGCGAGCGTCAATGACGCGATGATGAGCCAAACTGCGGAAAGCCTTGCCGCGCTGTCCACGAACCTCACCGAGGCGATGACCCGCGCCAATCAGGTTTTCTCCACAGCCTTCCTCGACCAGGCCAAAGACTCAGGCGGTGCCTGGCAACCCGATCCCCTCGCCGTTCAAGGCGCGCTGAACTCCGTGTGGGTGAGCCTGGCGCAGCAACCCGAGACGCTGCGCGACGCGCACGCTGAGCTTTGGAAGCGCTACGCCGACATTTGGCAGAAGCACGCCGCTTACATGATGACCGGCCAAGCGCCCGCCGAAGACGGCGCGCGCGACAAGCGCTTCCGCGATCCCGAATGGCGCTCCAATCCCGGCTTCTCGATGCTGCGCGAGAGCTATCTCGCAACGGCCGAATTCATCACCGGTCTGGTTGAGAAAGTGGACGGCGTCAGCGAGGCCGACAAACGCAAGGCGACCTTCTTCATCAAGCAAGCCGTCGACGCCGCTTCGCCGTCAAATTTCTTGATGACCAACCCTGCAGCGCTGCGCGCGCTGCTTCAAACGAAGGGCGAGAGCCTTAAGCATGGCATGGAGAACCTGGCCGAAGACTTGAGGCGCGGCCATGGCAATCTGGCGATCACGCAAACCGATCTCGACGCGTTCAAGATGGGCGAAACCATCGCCGCAACGCCGGGCAAGGTCGTGTTTCGCAATCGTGTGTTCGAGCTCATCCAATACACGCCGACGACCGAAACCGTACACGAAGTGCCACTGCTGATCTTCCCGCCTTGGATCAACAAATTCTACATCATGGATCTGCAGCCGAAGAATTCCATGATCCGGTGGCTGGTGTCGCGCGGCCACACCGTCTTCCTGGTGTCGTGGGTCAATCCAGACGCCGACATGTCCGGCGCGACGTTCGAAGATTATATGCGCGAAGGCGTTTACGCCGCCGTCGAGGCGGTGACGCAGGCCGCCAATGTCGAGCGCATGAACACCGTGGGCTATTGCATCGGCGGCACGTTACTCGCGGCAACCCTGGCCCATATGGCCAAAAGCGGCGACGAGCGCATCCAGAGCGCCACCTTTTTCGCCAGCCAGACCGATTTCAAGCTCGCCGGCGATCTCCTCATCTTCTCCGACGACGCCGGCATCAAATATCTTGAAGACAGGATGGAGGCTGGCGGCGGCGTGCTGGACGCCAACACCATGGCCAACACCTTCAACGCGCTCCGATCCAACGATCTGGTGTGGAATTACGTGGTCGACAATTACTACATGGGCAAGCACCCACCGCCGTTCGATCTGCTGTATTGGAACGCCGATCAAACGCGGATGCCGCAGACTTTGCACCTCTACTATTTGCGCAAATTCTATCGCGATAACGCGTTGTCTGAGGGCGGGCTGACGCTGCTCGGTGAATCGATCTCGCTGAAGGACGTCACAATCCCGATCTTCATGCAAAGCTCTAAAGAAGATCACATCGCCCCGTGCGGCAGCGTCTATCGCAGCGCCAAATTGTTCGGCGGGCCGGTGGAATTCATCGTCGCGGGCTCGGGCCACATCGCGGGCGTCATCAACCACCCCGACGCCAACAAGTATCAGTACTGGACCAACCGCAATCTCAAGGGCGCGCTGGAAGACTGGTTCGCGTTCGCGCAGGAAACACCAGGATCATGGTGGCCGCATTGGGATGCGTGGCTGACCACCATCTCCGGCGACGACGTCGCGGCGCGCGAGCCGGGCGATGGTCCACTCAAACCAATCACTGACGCGCCCGGCGATTACGTGCGCGTTCGGTCCTAGTCTCGCAGTTCAGGAAAATCCGCCGATGCCGATCACACTCTATGACGCGACCATCCCCTCCTATTTGCAAATCTTGGGGGCGGTCTCGGGCCTGCTGGAGAAGGCCGAGGCGCATTGCGCGGAAAAGCACGTCGCGCCCGCCGACATCGTTCAAGCGCGACTGCATCCGGACATGTTGCCGTTTGCCTACCAGGTGAAGTCCACCGTGACGCACTCACTTGGAGCGATCCAGGCACTGCCCAAGGCGGCGTTTTCGCCCGACATGTCGCCCTATCCGGAATCCTTCGCGGGGCTGAAAGAAAAAGTCGATTCCGCGCGCGCCGCGCTCGAACGCTATACGCCAAACGAGATCAACGCCTATGAAGGCCGCGACATGCGATTTTCGATCAAGGACAATTTCCAGATCGATTTTACGGCCGAGAATTTCCTGCTCTCGTTCTCGATGCCGAATCTCTATTTTCACGCCACGACGACGTACGACATCCTGCGTCTCAAGGGCGTGCCGCTCGGCAAGCGCAATTTCATGGGCAAGTTGCGGACGAAATAGCGCCTACGGCTTCAGCCGCGCCGCGACCTGTTTACGAAACGCCTCGCCATAGGGCGGGCGGAACATCGCAACAATCTCGTTGGGCGTTTGGCGGAAGACGGCCTTCTCGTGTGAGAACTCCAAGAAGCCACGGTGTCCGTGATACGCGCCGATGCCCGACGGTCCGGTGCCGCCGAACGGCAGATCGTCCATTGAGATGTGAAAGATAACGTCGTTGATGGTGACGCCGCCCGAATGCGTGCGTTCCAAAAGCGCTTCGCTCTCGGAATTATCGTCGCCGAAATAGTACGCGCCAAGCGGGCGCGCATGCGCGTTGATGTACTCGATCGGCTCTTCGAACGCCGAATAGCTCTTGATCGGAAGCACAGGTCCGAAAATTTCTTCCTGCATCACCGCCATATCGTCGGTGGGCTCAAGGATCAGAGTCGGCGGGATGCGGCGGTGCTCTTGCTGGCTGAAATCCTCGTTCGCCGGATTGATCTCGATCACGCGCGCACCCTTGGCCTTGGCGTCCTCAATCAGACCCTTCACGCGATCGTAGTGGCGCTGGTTGATGATGGACACGTAGTCCGGATTTTCCTTCAGCGTCGGGAACATTTTCGCCACCGAAGCCTGTGCGGCGGCGACGAAGCCGTCGACCTGCTCGCGCGGCGCCATCAGATAATCCGGCGCCAAACAAATCTGTCCCGCGTTCATCGTCTTGCCCGCCATCACGCGCGCAGCGGCTTTCTCCAGATCAGCGCTACGGCTCAAGACCACCGGGCTCTTGCCGCCAAGCTCAAGCGTCACGGGCGTCAAATTCTCGGCCGCTGCACGCATGACATGGCGCCCGACAGAGGTAGCGCCGGTGAAAATCAGGTGATCGAACGGCAACGCCGCAAACGCTGCGCCCACGTCTGGCCCGCCGAGCACAACGGCGAGTTCATCTTCATCGAAATAAAGGTCAATCAGACGCGCCATCAGCGCCGACGTCTCCGGCGTGAACTCCGACGGCTTCAGCATCACGCGATTGCCGGCAGCGAAGGCGCCGGCGATGGCGTCAAAGGAAAGCTGCACCGGAAAATTCCACGGTGTCATCACGCCGATCACTCCCTTCGGCTGAAACCGCACTTCCGCCTTGGCGCCCAATACGCCCAGCGCCGCCGGGGTGACCTTTCGCCGCTGCGGACGCATCCACGCCTCAAGCTGGGCGCTGGCGCTTTTCGCCGGCGAGATCGCGGCGGCGATGTCGGTCAGCGCGGACATATCGCGCGAGCGGGCTCCGAAATCGGCGTTGAGCGCGTCGAGCAGCTCGTCCTTGTGGGTGACCAGCAGGGTGACGCAGCGTCCGAGCCGATCCTTTCGCAACCGCGCGTCCGGCGCGCCGCGTTTGAGCTGGGCGCGCTTCTGCAAATCCAACAGCATCTGCATGCGGGCCTTAGCTTCCTCGATTGCGGGCATCACCGGCTTATTCATCGCAAGGTCTCCTGGACGCCTACTTTAATGCCTAACCGCAACGTAAGCGCAATTACCAAGTTTGTTCGTTTCTTACGCGTTTACTTCTCGTCCATATCCAGGCCGCTAGCGTCGCTCAGTTCAGCGTCGAATCACGGAACAGAACCGCGTGACAGAGCCAGACACCGTTATGAAGGGCCCCGCGGGGGCCACGGTCGCCCAAGAGACGTTGGAGCTCATGCGCCTGCACGCCGTGCCGGCGACAAGCGCAAATTACGAAGTTTGGCTCACCTATCGCGTCGGCCGCAACAGCCAGCTCCGCGACGAAATCGATAAACGGATCGCCGCCGGCGAGGCCTTCAGCGACGAGTTCAACACCGACGTCTACGAGCGCTTCTTTTCCGGCTCACGCGCGTCCGCGCAAATCGTGCTGGCTGGCGAACGCATTGCGCGCGACTTGAACGAGGTCGTTTCTTTCCTGAAAGCGGCGGAAGAAAAGAGCGACGATTACGGTCGCACGCTCGAAACTGCGGCGACAAACCTCAACCGCGACGTCGCTCCCGATCAAATTCGCCACATCGTGTCCAGCCTCGCCGCGGCCACGTTGGACATGGCCAAGCACAATCAGCACCTGAACGAGCAACTTGGGCGCTCGACGCGAGAGATCGACACGCTGCGCTCCACGCTGGAATCCGTTCGCGTTGAGTCTCTCACCGATAGCCTCACCGGCCTCGCCAACCGCCGCATGTTCGACGAAACGCTGCGCATGCGGGTGAACGAGTCACGTGCGTTGCGCACGGACCTCTGCCTGCTGATGTGTGATATCGACCATTTCAAACGCTTCAACGACACCTGGGGCCACCACACCGGCGACCAGATCCTGCGCTTCCTCGCGAGCGCGATGCAGGGCCATGCGCGCCCTGATCACCTGATCGCCCGCTTTGGCGGCGAAGAGTTCGCGATGATCATGCCGCGCGCGGACCTGAAGCTTGCCACGCACACCGCGGAAGCGTTGCGCGCCGCAATCCAGGCCAAACGCCTGCGCCGCCGGTCCACGAACGAGGATTTGGGCCAGGTGACCATCTCGATCGGCGTCGCCCGCCTGCAGCCCGGCGACACGCCGCAAGGGCTGATCGAGCGCGCCGATGCGTGCCTCTACGCCTCAAAGCGCAACGGTCGCAATCAGGTCACCACCGACGCCACGCCTATCCTTTACGTAGCGTAGCGGCTTCCATCACACCGACACTGGTCTAGCATGTCCGCCAATGCGGAGCCGTGGCCGATGTCCAAGCTGAAATACGAACTCGAAGATGGCGTGGCGCTGATCACGCTGAACGATCCCTCCACGCTTAACTCGATGGACGCGGGCATGGCCGACGACATGCGTGCGTTGGTTGAGCGCGCGGGCAGCGAAGCACGCTGCTTGGTGCTGACGGGCGAAGGACGCGCGTTCTGCTCAGGCGCGAACCTGGCGCCGCCCACAGAGCGCGTCACCGATTCCAGCGGCCGGGTCGACGCCGGCGAGCGGCTGGAGAAACACTTCAACCCGCTGGCGCGCGCGTTGCGGAATTTGCCGATCCCGTTCGTCACCGCCGTGAATGGATTGGCGGCGGGCGTAGGCGCCAGCTACGCGCTGATGGGCGATCTGATAGTCGCCGGCGAGAGCGCCTACTTTCTGCAAGCCTTTCGCCGGATTGGTCTCGTGCCCGATGGCGGCGCCACCTACATGCTCCCGCGCATGGTGGGTCGGGCGCGCGCGATGGAGATGATGTTGCTCGGCGAAAAGCTGCCGGCGGCGAAGGCGCTCGAGTGGGGCTTGATCAATCGCTGCGTGCTCGACGCAGACGTGTTGACGACCGCGAAGGCGCTCGCGCTTGAACTGGCGAAAGGCCCCGCTTCTCTCGGCATGATCCGCAATCTGGTGTGGGATTCACTGGACGCCACTTACGAACGCCAACTCGAAGCCGAACGGGATGGCCAACGCCGCGCCGGCCGCACCAACGATTTCATCGAAGGCGTCACCGCCTTCCTGCAGAAGCGGCCGGCAAACTTCAAAGGGTCGTAACGCGCCTAACTGCGCTTCGCCTTCTTTTTCGGCTTTGCTTTGGCCTTTGCCTTGGCGACGGCCAAAGCCTTGCGGCCCCATTCCGTGGCGAGTTCGGGGTCATCCAGCGCCGCCTCTGGCAAGCGCCAATAGCCCATCTCAACCTTCTCGCCGGCTCTGGGCCCACTCTCCGGCTCCCATACAAACGGGCCCGACCCTTCCTTCCGCAACTCGGCTTTCAGTGCGTCGTCGGCCTTCAGGTAGATGGTGTCGTCGGCGATCAGCAAGAACATCACACCATCCGCATAGCCGCCAGCGCCGCCGAACATGCGCTTGACCGTCACCGGCCCTATGCCGGCGAAGAGCTCGCGCACAAAGTCGTGGAAGCTAGACGCCATCGCGTCACGCGCGATCGTAGGAGAGGAGGTAGATCAATCGTGCGTTCTCGACGCTGCTTCCGAAGCCCGGGCCCGCGTTGTGCCATTGCCACGGCTCGAACAACACCAAGCGGTTGAACTTCGCATCGACGCGCCGGATCAGCTCCCATTTGCTGTCGTCGTTGGTGTGCGGCACAATCACGTCGCTCCACAATTTCTCGACGCTGCGCGATTCCCACGCGGCCCAATCTTCCGGATAGACCGGCGCGCGAACGGTGTTGCTCGGGCGATGGCGAAAAAAATCGGTGCCGCCCTCGGCGTGCTCGTCGAGCGAGAGATAGAGCACGCCCGTCCAGTGGCAATTGTCGATATGAACGCCGCCAAGGCCCTTCTCGCCCGCAAGGCAAAGCCGGAACTTGTTGTGCGCGCTGCCGGCGGTGACTTTCAGCTGCTGCCCGGTGAGGTTTTGAACATATTCATCCAGCCCCGGCAGAGCGTAGCGCCGCGCCGAGTTTCTCCCGGGAAAGTACGGCGTATCGGAGAGCGCCGGATAATCCGCCGCAAGCGCCAGCTTGCGCAACGGCATTGGGTCGTCCAGGAAATTGTCGATGACGTGAATGGCGTCCTTCACCGGCGCCATCTTCAGCTCTCCGCTGAAGCCGGTTCGATTGTCACGCTCTCGCCGCAGCCGCAGGCGTCGGTCTGGTTCGGGTTCTTGAACACGAAGCGCGAGGCGAGCCGCGAGGTCTCGTGATCGATGCTCGACCCCAGCAAGAACAACACGGCGTCCGCCTTCACCAGGATCTGCACGCCGTTGTCTTCGATAATCTCGTCAAACGCTTCTGGTGCGTCTGCGTAGTCCATCACGTATTCCATACCCGCGCAGCCACCCTTGGTGACGCCGACCCGCAGATACGGCTTCGCCGAATCCGACATGATCTCCTTCACCCGCGCGGCGGCCGCATCGGTGAGCGTGACGATCTTGGGTTTGGGTCTGCGGCTCATCGGATCACAACATGTTCAGTTCGAGTTTGGCTTCGTCGCTCATGCGCGCGGGCGTCCAGGGCGGTTCGAACACCAAATTGACGTCCGCCGATGTAACCCCGCTCACCTTCAGCGCGGCATCCTTCACCCACCCCGGCATTTCGCCGGCCACCGGGCATCCAGGCGCGGTCAACGTCATCTCGACGTCCACGTGCCCCTGCTCATTGATGTCCACTTTGTAGATGAGGCCGAGCTCGTAGATATCAACGGGGATCTCCGGATCAAACACGGTCTTGAACTGCGCGACCAAGTCGTCAGTGATCCGATCAAGCTCGGCCTGCGGCAATTGCGTGTGAGCAGCGCTATCCATCGTCCTTAACCCAAAAGCTTTCGCGCCTTGTGGAGCGCTTCGATGAACACATCGACCTCCTCAAGCCGATTGTAGCACGCAAAACTCGCGCGCGCCGTCGCGGAAACACCCAAGCGCTGCATCAAAGGCTGCGCGCAATGGTGTCCCGCACGCACGGCCACGCCTTGGCGATCGAGGATCTGCGCCACGTCATGTGGGTGTGCGCCTTCGACGGAGAAAGCCACGATCGCGCCTTTGTCAGCGGCCTCACCGTGAAGCTTCACCCAATTCAGCCCGCGCAGGCCCTCCATCGCGCGATCGCGCAGCGCCGCCTCGTGGCGTTCAATCGCCGCGCGGTCGTGATTCTCCAACCATCGGATCGCCGCGCCCAGACCAATCGCTTCGAGGATCGGCGGCGTCCCTGCTTCAAAGCGATGCGGCGGCGCGTTGTAGGTGACGCGTTCACGCTCCACCACGTCGATCATCTCACCGCCCCCCTGGAACGGCGGCAGCGCCGCCAGCCGCTCAGGCTTACCGTACAGCACGCCAATGCCAGTCGGGCCGTAGAGCTTGTGACCGGTGAACGCATAAAAATCGACATCGAGCGCGCTCACGTCGACGTGCGCATGCACCGCCGCCTGGCACCCATCGAGCAGCACCGGCACGCCCTTGGCATGCGCGATCTTGATGATCTCGGCCGCAGGCGTACGCGCGCCCAGCACATTCGACATATGCGTCAGCGCCACGATCTTTGTGCGCGGACCGATCAACGCATCGAGCGCCTTCAGATCGATGCCGCCATGATCGTCGATGTCGAGCCACTTGAGCACCGCGCCTTTGCGTTCGCGCAACATATGCCAGGGCACGATGTTGGAATGATGCTCCATCACCGACAATACGATTTCGTCGCCGGCCTTCACCTCCAGACCCGCCGCGACGATATTGATCGCCTCGGTGCCGCCCTTCGTGAAAACGATGTTTTCGGGCGCGCCGGCGTTGATGAACCGCGTCACGCTTGCGCGGGCGCCCTCGTACGCTTCCGTCGTTTCGTTCGCGAGCGCGTGCACACCGCGATGTACGTTGGCGTACGACCCGCGCATGGCGTCCGCCATCGCCGAGATCACCGCTTCGGGTTTCTGTGCGCTGGCCGCATTGTCGAGATAGATCAGCGGGCGCCCGTTGACCTCACGACCCAGGATCGGAAACTCGGCGCGGATGCCGGCGATGTCGAACGGACGCTTCATGGCGTCGCGCGCAGCCAAGCACGAATGCGCCCGACGATCTCTTCATGAATATCCGGCGGCGCCCAATCTGGCAGCGCCTCCAACAGGAATGCCTCGATCAGCAGCGCACGCGCCTCAGCGGCCGGCACACCGCGCGAGCGCAGGTAAAACAGCGCGCTCTCATCGAGGCCGCCGGCTGTATTGCCATGCGCGCACTGCACGTCGTCGGCGTAAATCATCAACTCCGGCTTAGCGAACACTTCGGCGCCGGCTTCCAGCAGCATGCCGTGGTGATACTGGCGCGCATCGCTCTTCTGCGCGCCGCGCGCCACCACGATCTTGCCTTGAAACACGCCGCGCCCACCCTTGCGCGCAACGCCTTTGATCAATTGCCGCGCCGTTCCGCCCGGCGCATTCATGTTGATCGTTGAGGTCTGATCGATATGCCGGCCAGAAGCCGCGAGATAGACCCCGTTCAGTTCAACATGCGACCCCGCGCCTGCTTCCACGATCGTCTCAACCCGCGCCAGCTTACCGCCTTCACCCAACACGAATTGCTTGAACGTCGCGCCCTCATCCAATTGCACGCGGCATGAGGACAAAGGCACGCCCGCGCCGGTCTGGATGACGATACGATGATAGGCGCCGCCCTTGCCGACATGCACCCGCTCAGCGGCAGGCACGAAGCCCGCGCTCTCGAAGCTATCGACGAACAGGTCGCGCTGGCCCGCGCCCACGATGCGCGTTTCCGACTTTCCTGCGCCCACGGCCAAGCGTTCGATCACCGTGCCTTCGCCAGACATGACGGGCGCGGCATCAGCCAACGCAGCGCGCAGGTCTGAGTACTTCCACGCTTCATCGCGGCGATTGGGCAGCAGATTGCTCACGCCGCCCTCAGATACTTGTCGTACCCGTCCCGCTCCAGTTCGAGCGCGAGCTCTGGCCCGCCGCTGGCGGCGATGCGGCCACGCGCAAGCACATGCACGCGGTCGGGTTTGATGTAGTCCAGCAGGCGCTGGTAGTGCGTGATCACAAGCATGCCGCGGTCGGGCGCGCGCAAAGCGTTGACGTTCTCCGCGACAATCTTCAGCGCATCGATGTCCAAGCCTGAATCGGTCTCATCCAAAATGGCAAAGCGCGGCTCGAGCACGGCCATTTGCAGTGCCTCAAAACGCTTCTTCTCGCCGCCAGAAAAACCCACATTCAGCGGGCGCTTCAGCATCTCCGGATCGATCTTCAGCGCCGCCGCTCTCTCGCGCACCAATTTGAGCAATTGCGGCGCCGGCATATCGGCTTCGCCCCGTGCGCTGCGCTGCGCGTTGAGCGCCGCCTTCAAGAAAGCGAACGCCGAGAGCCCTGGAATTTCCACCGGATACTGAAACGAGAGGAAGAGCCCCTTGGCCGCACGTTCTTCCGGCGACAACGCGAGTATGTCGGCGCCGTCCAGCGACGCGCCACCGGACAAGACTTCATACCCGTCGCGCCCCGCGAGCGCGTAGGCGAGCGTCGATTTGCCGGACCCGTTCGGACCCATGATCGCGTGCGTCTCGCCTGCCGGCACGTGCAGCGTGAGACCTTTGATGATCTCGGCGTCGCCGACGCGGACGTGAAGGTCGGTGACGTCAAACACGGACTTTGCCCTCGCGATAATCGGCGACCGTGTGCACGTGGTCGCCCTTCTTGTGTGAAATGCCGATGAACCAGATCGCCACCAGGAAGGCGCCGGCGCTGAACGCGACGACCCCGCGCGTCACTTCACCGATCGAGTACAGCCAGTAGCCAGCGGCGGCGGCGGCAAACAGACCGACCACGAACGCCACAGAGGCCAACCAGCCCTTCCAGTGCACGGGCGCCATACCGCGCCGGGCGTGGCCGATCGGAAAGCGGCGTGCGAACCAATATTCGGTGGGCGTCTTGTCCGTCACCCGACGCTCCCTTCAAGGCTAACTTCGAGAAGCTTCTGCGCCTCCACCGCAAACTCCATCGGCAGCTTCTGCAGCACTTCGCGTACGAACCCGTTCACCAGCAACGCCACCGCCGCTTCCTCGGGGATCCCACGCGAACGCAGGTAGAAGAGCTGGTCGGTGGAGAGCTTAGTTGTCGTCGCTTCGTGTTCGAACTGCGCGTCCGGCGTGCGCGTTTCGACGTAGGGCACGGTGTGCGCGGCGCACTGATCGCCGATCAGCAGCGAGTCGCATTGCGTAAAGTTGCGGGCGCCCGTGGCTTTCGCGTGCGCTGACACCAAGCCGCGATAGGCGTTCGACGAACGCCCGGCTGAGATGCCCTTGGAGATGATGCGCGAGCGCGTATTTTTGCCGAGATGCACCATCTTGGAGCCGGTGTCGGCCTGCTGGCGGCCATTGGTGACGGCGATCGAATAGAACTCGCCCGAACTTTCGTCTCCGCGCAGAATGCAGCTGGGATATTTCCAGGTGATCGCAGAGCCGGTCTCGACCTGCGTCCAGCTGATCTTCGAGCGCGCGCCACGGCAATCACCACGCTTGGTGACAAAATTGTAGATGCCGCCTTTGCCCTCGCTATCGCCGGGCCACCAGTTTTGCACGGTCGAATATTTGATCTCAGCGTCATCGAGCGCGACCAGCTCCACCACAGCGGCGTGCAACTGGTTTTCGTCGCGCATCGGCGCGGTGCAGCCTTCCAGGTACGAGACGTAGGCGCCTTTGTCGGCGATGATCAAAGTGCGCTCAAACTGGCCCGTTCCCTCCGCATTCATGCGGAAATAGGTCGAGAGCTCCATCGGGCAGCGCACGCCCGGGGGCACGTAAACAAACGAGCCATCGGAAAACACAGCGCTGTTCAACGTCGCAAAGAAGTTGTCGCTCGTGGGCACGACCGAGCCCAAGTACTTCTTCACCAGCTCCGGATGTTCGCGGACTGCTTCGCTCATCGAGCAAAAGATCACGCCGGCGGCGGCCAATTCCTTCTTGAAGGTGGTGACGACGCTGACGCTGTCGAACACAGCGTCCACCGCGACACGCGGCGCGCCTTCGACGCCGAGCAGCACCTCGGCTTCCCTCAGCGGAATGCCAAGCTTTTTATAAGTGTCCAGAATTTCCGGATCGACGTCCTCGAGGCTTTTGTACTTCGAGCCCAACTTCGGCGCCGCGTAATAACGCGCCGACTGGTAATCGATCGGCGGATAGTGGACGAGCGCCCAGGTCGGCTCCTCCAGCGTCAGCCAGCGCGTGAACGCTTCGAGGCGCCATTGCAGCATCCACTCCGGCTCATCTTTTTTGGCCGAGATGTAGCGAACGATGCCTTCATTCAGGCCAGGCGGCGCCAGCTCCTGTTCAAGATCGGTGACGAAGCCGTGCTTGTACTTTTCGCCTTCCAGCGCGCGCGCTGCAGCAACCGTCCCTTTGTCGATCGTTTCCTTGACCGCCGCCATCACGCCGCTCCCACGAGCGCGCACCGGGCGGCGACTCTGTTCAAGGCGGCGAGCGCCGCATCGACATCGCTCTCTTTGGAAGCGAATCCGAAGCTCACGCGCAGCGCCGAACGCGCTATGTCCGCTGGCACACCCATGGCTTTTAGAACCCGGCTTGATCGCACTTTGCCGGACGAACACGCGGCCCCAGAACTGATCGCGACGCCTTCCAGATCCATTGCGATCACGGCGGTTTCAGCGGCCAAACCCGGGAGCGCGAAATTGCATGTGTTGGGCAAGCGTGGAACGCCGACGCCAAACACGACGGCATCGCGCGGCAATCCGGCCTCGAAGCGATCGCGCAGCGTGCGCGCACGCGCGATCTCCTCGTCCATCTCGCGCATGGCTTGCTCGACGGCGACGCCGAAACCCGCCAACGCGGCGAGATTCTCTGTGCCAGGCCGCCGGCCGCGCTCTTGGCCGCCGCCGAAGCGTGTGGTGACGAACGGCGCACCCGGCGCCAGCACAAGCGCGCCCGCACCCGGTGGGCCGCCGAGCTTGTGCGACGACACAACCAAATAAGTCGCATCAAGATCCGCAATGCTGACACGCATGCGCCCGAAGGCCTGCGCCACGTCCACCATCAACAACGCGCCATGCTCGCGGCACAACGCTGCGACTTGGGCGATCGGCTGGATCACGCCGGTTTCATTGTTGGCGAGTTGCAGCGCCAGCAGCGCCGGCTTCGGCGCATCGCCGAGCAATACTGTGAGCGCCGCCAAATCGACAATGCCATCGGAATCGACGGGCACGATCATGTCGGCCTTCAACGCACGGCCGGCATGCTCGAACACCGCATCATGCTCGACCGCAGACACGATCAGCGACGCTGCACCAGCGCTTGTCAGCGCCAAGTGCAGAGCCTCAGTCGCGCCGGACGTGAAAACGACGTTCTCGGCGCGCGCATTGAGCGCGACGGCCACGGTTTCACGCGCATCTTCTATCAAAGCGCGCGCGCGACGGCCAAAGCCATGCACCGACGACGGATTGCCGCCCGCGCCCAGCGCACGCGCCACCGCAACCGCCGCTTCCGCGCGCACCGGCGCGCCGGCGTTGTAGTCGCAATAGATCGACGCCTTGCTCACCGACTTACTCCGCCGCGACCCGCGCGCCGGGATTGTCGAAGCGTTGCTCGAGCACGTCGGCCAGCGAAACAGAGGCCATGAACATGTGGATGCGCTCGCCCATCTCCTGCCAGAGACCGTGGGCGATGCAGCGGCCGGTTTTTCCGATGCAGCTCTTGCCCGAGCCTTCCTTGCAGCGCGTGGTTTTGATGGGCTCGTTCACCGCCGCGATGATGTCAGCCACCGTTACCGCGTTGGCTGCGCGGGCCAGCCGATAGCCGCCGCCCGGTCCCCGCACGCCCGAAACCAGGCCGGCGCGGCGCATCCGGGCGAACAATTGTTCGAGGTAGGAGAGCGAAATCTCCTGACGGCGCGCCACTTCCTGCAGTGGAACGGCCCGATCCTCGCCCCCGTGGAGCGCCAAATCGGCCATCGCCATCACCGCGTAACGGCCCTTTGAGGTCAATCGCATGCGTCACCTTTTCCGCGCCCTCGCACGTCCCCAAATTCATGTGCTAGAAGGCGCGCCTTTGCGGGATCGGCCTTTCAAGGCTCATCCCAGGGCAGAGCTAAGATACCTGAGTATTTTAGTCAAGAATTCGGCGCGGGCAAGGTCCGCGCGGCTGGGGTGATTGATGGCTGAAGTGATCTTTCCGGGCGCCGCAGGCCGAGTTGAGGGGCGCTATTCCGAACCCAAGCGCGAAGGCGCGCCAATCGCGCTGGTGCTGCACGGTCACCCGCGTGCGCAGGGCTCAATGCAGGATCGCGTCACCGTCCAGCTCTACAAGCTGTTCGTCGATTTTGGCTTCGCCACGTTGCGCTTCAATTTTCGCGGCATCGGACGCAGCCAAGGCGTGTTTGACAACGGCATGGGCGAACTCTCGGACGCCGCCTCCGCGCTGGATTATCTGCAGGCGATGAACCCGAACGCCGAACAATGCTGGGTCGGCGGTTACTCGTTCGGCGCGTGGATTGGTTTGCAATTGCTGATGCGTCGCCCCGAGATCGATGGCTTCCTCGCGGTGTCGCCGCCGGCCAACCATTACGATCTCTCGTTCCTGGCGCCGTGCCCGGCTTCGGGGATCATCATCTATGGCACGCGCGATAGCGTCACCACGGCGTCGGACATGGAGCGCGTGATCAGCCGCATCCGCACGCAAAAGAACATCAAGGTTGATGCCGCGCCAGTCGAAGGCGCCGACCACTTCTATCGCGGTCGCGATCCAGGTGAAGATCATCTGCCGGAAGTGGAAACGCACGCGCGCAATTATCTGGAGCGACGCCTCGCCGCGCCGCCGCCACCGCCTGCGTCCAAGCGCTAAAAGCTTTTAGTCAGAGCCCAAAAAGGCTGGTTTCGGCCCGTTGGAGAAGCCTTCAGCGGCTTCGGCGGGACGCTCGCCATCGCGCTCGCGCGGCTGACGTGGCGGACGATCACCGCGTTCTTGGCGCTCACCACGCTCGGGGCGATCACTGCGTTCAGGACGCGGCGCACCCTCTTGGCGGGCTTCAGCGCGTTCTGGCCGCTCCGATCGTTCGCCGCCTTCACGTTGGCCTTCGCCGCCCTCAGCGCCCTCCGGACGGAAACGGTTGCGACGGCCACGGCGACGACGGTCGTCGCGATCGTAACCTTGCTGCCCGCCGCCTTGCTGTTGCTGGTGCTGCGGTTGACCGCCTGGGGCTTCGGACTCGGCGTGCTCGCCTTCGCCGGCTTCGTTCTCGCCGCCGCCGTCTGACTCGCCTTGGGCGCCGTCTTCGTCGCCCTCGAATTCCGGTTGTTGATTGCTGTTGCCGAAGCGCTCGGTCGATGGCGGCGGCATCGCCGGCTGCATCGCCCGCAGCATGCGGAAATAGTGCTCGGCGTGCTGCAGATAATTCTCAGCCATAACCCGATCGCCCGAGCTCGACGCGTCTCGCGCAAGCTGCAAATAGCGCTCGTAGATGTGGGACGCCGGTCCGCGCACCTTCATGTCCGGACCGTTGCTCTCAAGCGTTCGGTTCGGGTGCTGGTGGCCACCACTGTTGTTGCTGTTGTGATGCCCTCCGCCGCCCGGCTTTCGACCGCGGCCACGCTGGCGCTTCATGGAGTGTCCATTCATGTGTGTTCGTAATCCTGCGAGGGCTTCGCCTCGCCTTGTTTCAGGCTCCGACATTTTTTGTCCGGAGCCTACCGATCGGCGCTTGTCCGCCGTGTCGCCCAGTTCGATGGAAGCCTCTTCGTGAGGACGCCCTTTTAATCGTTAGGAAGGAGGGGCCGCCTTGGCGCGCCCGTTCCGGAACTTCCGCCGGTTCAGCCCCACGAACCCTTTTAAGGCGGCGATTCCAAGGCGCAGATTAACCCGTCACACCGACTGTTCCAAGGGGTTTTTCCGCTCAAAGCGGCCGCCGTCCCCAGACGACACGGGCTATGCCCGCCAAGTCGGCCCGCGGAGGTTGCGTTTCAAGTCCGGCGGCCTCGGCCAATGCCATAACGGCCGCGTCTTGGCCCGCCCCGACCTCAAAAGCGAATCCGCCGCCAGGGCGCAGCACCGCGCCAAGCTGCGCAATGATGGCGCGATAAGCGTCGAGACCATCGTGGCCGCCATCAAGCGCCAAGCGGGGCTCATGGTCGGCCACCTCGGGCTTGAGCCCTGAGATAGCGCTGCTTGGAATGTAAGGCGGATTGGACAGCACCACATCGAAGCGCTCGTCGAGCGCCGCGCACCAATCGCTCCGCAGCAATGTCACGCGGTCCTGCAGACTGAGCGCTTCCGCGTTCGCGCGCGCAACGGCAAGCGCGGCGTCACTGGCGTCGACGCCGACGCCGCTGGCGTTTGGCCGATCGTGCAAGACCGCAAGCAAGATCGCACCCGATCCCACGCCGATGTCGAGCACACGCGCGCGCGCATCCGGGGCGATCAGCGCGAGCGCTGCTTCCACCACGAATTCAGTTTCTGGCCGTGGGATCAAAACGTCCGGCGTGACGTGCAGATCAAGCGTCCAAAATCCTTTGCGCCCGACAATGTGCGCCACCGGCTCGCGCGCGAGCCGTCGCGCGACCAGCGCCTCGACGCCGGCAACTTGTGCGCTGGTCAGTTCGCGGCGGGGATCCGTGATGATGTCCGTGCGGGCAATCCCAGCGCCCATCTCCAGCAACAGTCGCGCATCAATAACCGGCGAATCGAGGCCGGCCGCTTCGAAACGACGGCGCACGTCGCCCCACAGCGAAACCAAGGTGTCGCTCACCGCACCAGCTCCACAGCATCGCCCAGCTGCAGAGCGCCCGCTTGCTCCACGTGCAGATAGATACCGCAGAGCACATGCCCGTACTCACGGCGCAACGTGTCGATCATGTCGATATCGCGCACGCCGGTATCGGGATCGACGTGCGTCGCCACGCAGCGCGTAATCGACGCGAAAACCCGCGCCGCAGCGCCGCCGAGATTGACCACGCACCCGTCGCTGTCCAACTCACTCCAAGCCGGCATCCCCGACACGTAGATGTTGGCGCGAAAGCGCAGCGGATCGACCGGCCTGCCTATCCTGCGCTCGATGTCGCGCACGCTTTCAAGGTTGACGAGCGAGATCAAGCCGCGCGGATGATCGTAGAAGCGATGCGCGCCGGGCGCGGGCAGCACGCGCAGCGGCCCGTTCACCTGCGCCCGCAACGCATCGGTCAGCCATGTCGCCAACCGCTGACGCTCAGCCTCTTCGGACAAACGCACCGCAATCGGCGCGGCGTCCGGCGCCTCCGCATGGAAAACGCCCGTGGCGTCGTCGTAGCGTGTGCGCACAGACGCGACGGCGGGGATTTTCGCGAGCACAGTGAACTTCATCTTCGACACATGCGCAGGCGCCGTCGGATCAAAGCCCGACGGCCCATCCTCAACCGCGAACGCACGATCGAACGGAATGCCCTCGCCAACGCGCAAATCGACACGCTGCAAGTGTTCCGGCGTGAAGCCTTTCACCGGATGGCGGGTGAGATCGGCGACAATTGCGCTCACGTCTCGTCCTCAAGGGCCGCGAGTTTGCGCGCTTGATCCTCGGCCGCCAGCGCATCGAGGATGGGATCAAGACCGCCGCCGTCGATCACCTCCGGCAAATTGTAGACGGTGAGGTTGATACGATGATCGGTGACCCGCCCTTGCGGAAAATTATAGGTGCGGATGCGCTCGCTGCGATCGCCTGAGCCCACTTGCCCCTTGCGTTCCGCGGCGCGCGCGTTGGCTTGGCGTTGCAGCTCGGCGTCGTAGAGTTTCACCTTCAGCACACGCATCGCGTTGGCGCGGTTCTGGTGTTGCGACTTCTCCTGCGCGATGACGACGATACCCGTGGGAAGGTGGGTGATCCGCACGGCGCTGTCGGTCTTGTTGACGTGCTGGCCGCCCGCGCCGGAGGCGCGCATCGTGTCGATCCGGATGTCTTTGTCGTCGACCACGATGTCGATTTCGCCTTCAGGCTGCGGCAACACCGCGACGGTGGCGGCGGACGTGTGAATGCGCCCGCCCGCTTCAGTCTCCGGCACGCGCTGAACCCGGTGCACGCCGCTTTCGAACCGCAAGCGCCCGAAAACGCCAGGGCCGCTGATGCTCGCAACGGCTTCTTTGAACCCGCCAAGCCCTGTGTCGGACAGGCTCTCGATCTCAAAGCGCCAGCGTTTCTGCGAAGCGTAACGCTGATACATGCGAAACAGATCGCCCGCGAACAGCGCAGCCTCTTCGCCGCCCGTACCCGCGCGCACTTCGAGGATAGCGGAAGCGCTTTCATCGCGATCTTTAGGCGCCAGCAACAACAACGCCGCTTGCTGCAAGCTTGGCAACCGTTCGCGCGCCGCCTGCAATTCCTGCTCGGCCATCTGTTTCAAATCGCGATCGCCGGCATCTGCGGCCATGGCTTCAAGGTCGGCCATTTCGGCGCGCGCGGCGCGCACGGCGTGGATCGCATCGATCAGCGGCTTCAATTCGGCATGCTCTTGGCTGAGCCGCGTAATTTCGGCGCCCTCAGTGGCGGCGCCCAAGCGCGCCTCCACGCGCTCGTAGCGATCGACGGCTTGATCGAGCCGGCGTTCCAGGCGTTCAAAAGCAGGCATTACATCACGTCGGTAAAAATCTCGGGGTGCACTTCCGAGATCTGCGGAACGTCGAACGCAAACGCGGCCTCGCGGCGCTGATACGGCACCACGACCTCAACCGCCTGCCCGTTTGCCGCTTCGATGTGGAAGCACAGCGCGTTGGCGTCATCGCTGCGCGCGCGCCCGTCAAATACGAGGCCCGCCGCGATCAACCCGTTCTGCTCCTCGTCCAAACGAAACCCCGCGATCAATCCCGAGATGTGATCGTTCGGCGTTGAGGTTTCGATCGGGAGATCGACGTTGGTGTGGATCTTCTCACCCGTCTTGCGGATGCCGGCGCCAAACGGCGCGAACGATCCACCCGCGAGCATCGCATTGTGCGCGGCGTCAAACAGATATTCGTACGTTTCCTGCAGATGACGCTGCAGCATGTGGCCTCTCAGGCGCCTGATATGAGCGATCGCGCCGGCCTTGTCGACCTCAGGCGGGGAGAGTGTCCTTGAAGCTCGGGCGCTTTTCCAGCGCCGTTTGCAACGCCGCTAGTTTCGGATGCGATGGTTTCCAGGCGAGGTCAGGGAGTTTCCGGTCGAACCAAGTCAGCGCGCAGGCGACGGAGATGACGCCAATCGTCAGCGGTTCGGCTTTTGGCGCCAATTGTTCCAGTGCGTCGAGCCCAGCGAGGACGGCCTTGCGCCAACGGTCTTGCGAATAGGTTTTCTCCTCGCCGTCGCGCCAAGCCGCCGAAGCAACGAGTTCAACCCCGATATCAAGTGCGCCATCGGCCAGGATTATCTGCCGCAGCGCATTCATGCGGTCGGCCTCGCGCTCGGGCAGGATTTTCGCGCCCGCTCCCGCGTTCTCCAGCAATTGGAGAATGCTTGGCATCTCGGTGTAACCAAGGCCGCCCGCATCGATCACGGCGGAAGCCTGCCGCATGGGGTCGCCCGCTGGCATGCCGGCGAATTCCTTGGTGATAACAGTCGGCGTTTCTTCAACTTTGCCCAGCAGGCCTTTTTCGCGGATCATCACCCGGTACTTGCGCGCCTGCGGCGCGGTCGGCGAATACCTGAATTGCATACGACTCCCCACGAAGTTTGTTGTTCAGCCCGGCGCGGTGTCGCGGAAACTGGGACGTTGCTCAAGCCCGGTCTGCATTTGCGCGAGCTTTGGGCGACTGGCCTGCCAGCCCAGATCGGAATGGCGCAGGTCAAGCCAGGTGAGCGCGCACACGGTGGCAATCGCCGCTAAGTCGAACGGCGCGTCCTCCGGCGTCTGCGCCTCGGCGGCGTCCAAGCTGCGCAGCACGCCCACACGCCAGCGCTGGATCCAGCTGGCCGAACGCTCGCCCTCAGGCCGAATGCTTTCGAGACGCCATTTCACCCCGAGTTCCATCGCCCCGTCCGCGAGCACTTCGCGGCGCAGGACCGACCAACGCGCTTCGCCCTCCTGCAGAAAACGCGCGCCGCCACCCAACGCGATCAAGCGCTGACAGATCAGCGGGCTGTCAGTCCACGCCACGCCGGCATCATCCACGAACGTCGGCACCTGCGACATCGGGTTCAACGCAATCAGCGCGGGGTCGGCATTCAGTGGATCGACGCGAATTTCCTCAACCCGATCGAGCATCGCCATCTCGCGCACGAGAATTCGGCATTTGCGTGCGAACGGCGACGCAGGTGAGAAATACAATCGCATTGGGCGCGTCACGCTGCTGTTTCACGCGAGGTGCGCAGCTCACGCGCGCGCGCCTCAACCAGATCGACAATGTGTTCGATCATCGTTGCGTTGTCTTGCTTGTGATCCGGCTGGCCCGCCACATAAATCATGCCGGCGCCTTTGCCGCCGCCAGTGAAGCCGAGATCGGTCATCAGCGCCTCGCCAGGTCCGTTCACAACGCATCCGATGATGGACAGCGTGATCGGTTCGGCCACATGCGCCAGACGCAACTCCAGCGCCTCCACGGTGCGGATCACATCAAAGCCCTGCCGCGCACACGAAGGGCACGCGATGATGGTGACGCCCCGCTGGCGCAGACCCAACGATTTCAGCAAATCGTTGCCGACCTTTATCTCTTCAACCGGATCAGCGGCAAGCGAGACGCGAATTGTATCGCCGATGCCCGCCCACAGCAGCGAGCCCATGCCAATTGCGGATTTCACCGTGCCGGTGCGCAAAGCGCCGGCCTCGGTGACGCCGAGATGCAGGGGCGCGTCCGTGGCCTCGGCAAGCGCGTGATAGGCGGCCGCCGTCAAAAACACGTCCGACGCTTTGACGCTGATCTTGTACTCGCGGAAATCATGCTCTTCGAGCAGCGCAGCGTGAAACAGCGCGCTCTCTACCATCGCTTCCGGACATGGCTCGCCGTACTTTTCCAGCAGATGATTTTCGAGCGACCCGGCATTGACGCCGATACGAATGGCGCAGCCATGGTCCTTGGCGGCCTGCACCACGTCCTTCACGCGTGACGCCGCGCCGATATTGCCCGGGTTGATGCGCAAACACGCCGCGCCCGCGACCGCAGCCTCGATGGCGCGCTTGTAGTGAAAATGAATGTCGGCCACGAGCGGGACTTTGGCGGCCTTGGCGATCGTCGCAAACGCAGCGGTGGACGCCTCATCGGGGCACGATACGCGAACGATGTCAGCACCGGCTTCTTCAAGTTGGCGGATCTGGTTGATCGTCGCGTTGGCGTCAGCGGTCAGCGTGTTGGTCATCGACTGGACACTGATCGGCGCGTCACCGCCGACCTCAACCGCACCAACGCGGATTTTGCGCGAGCGGCGGCGGTCGATCTGCCGCCAGGGCCGGATGTGGTGAAGCGAAGCGCCGTCCATGGCCATGAAACCTCAGGCTGGAGATAGCGCGCCGGAGGCCAGGACGACAGCCCTAGCGGCTGCGGCTCAACTGCGCGGCGTCGCCAATTGCGCCTGGGCGATGGGCTGCACTTCGTCGATCTGGCGGCCGAGGACCGGCATTCCAGCCGTACCGAGCAGCCCTGCCGTGGCGCCGTTGACGTAAATCTCGAAGGCCCCGCCATCGCGGGCGTGCAGCGTCCAGCCAGGGCTGGCGTCAGGCCGGTACACGTCGCCGGCCTGCAGATCGCGGGAAAGGAATACCGTCCCGTCCGGCCCCCGGGCCTCCAGCCAGGCTGGCGCCAGCGCCCGAATTTCCACCACGCGGGTTTCAGCCAACGGTCCAACCGCGGCCGGTGCGGATGTCTCCGGGGCCTCGGCCACGACGGCTGGAGCGTCAGCGGGCGCGCTCTGGAGCGCACGCCAGCCGACAAAGCCTGCGGCGATCACCACCAGCGCCACCGCCGCCATCCACGGGCGTTCCCTGTGCGGCTTGGAGGTGGGGTTACGGATTTGGGTCTGCGCGTCCTCTCGGGTCAGCGCGCTTTCGTCCTGGAATTGGTCGACGATCGCCTTTTCGTCGATGCCGAGCTCTCGGGCGTACGAACGCAGGAAGGCCAGCGCATAGGCTTTGCCTGGCAACAACTTGATGTTCATCGCCTCGAGCGCTTCGAGGAATTCACGCCGGACACGGATGCGATCGGCGACCTCTTCGAGGCTCAAGCCGAGCTGCTGACGGGCTTCCGCAAGCTTGCGCCCGGCCCGCCACGATGGGTCAAGCGCCGGCGCCGGCGTCGCCGGTTTGGCGCGCGTCGACCGGGCTTCGGCCGCCTCGGTTTCGGGCGTAGCGTTAGAGGGCGACGGCTGCAGCATCTTCTCGCTGGTCCCTCCTTACGAGACCATCGGTAACAAAAGGCAAATTTTGAGCCACAAAAGCGAGCTTACGCGCGAATCACGCAATCCTCAACGCGCGTTTGACCCGCATTACAGCGCGACAGCATTGCACTTCGCGAATTCTGTGAGTTCACCGCGAAGCGACCGTGCGTCCGTGTTCAACATGGCGTCGACAGCCCGCGATGCAACATTGGCGTCGAGCGACAAAAGCAGCTTCTTGACCGGCCCTACGCCCGAGGCCGGCATGGAGAGCCGTGTAAATCCCAATGCGGTAAACGCCATTGCCTCCAGCGGACGCCCCGCCGCCTCACCGCAAATGGACACCGGCAACCCGACTGCGTCCGCATCCTCACGAATGCGCTTCAAAAAGCTTAACGCCGGCGGACTGAGGATGTCGTAGCGATCGGCGACGCGTGAATTGCCGCGATCCGCAGCGAAGAAATATTGCATCAGATCGTTGGTGCCAATGGACAAGAAATCCGCTTTGCCTTTGAGCGAGCGCGTCGCCCAGGCCAACGCCGGGGCTTCGATCATCACCCCCACCTCGACCTTCACCGGCGGCTCGCGCCCCCGCTCAGCCGACCATTGCAGCTCTCTATCGACCAGCGCGCGCGCGCTTTCGAACTCCGACACGGTGGTCACCAGCGGAAACATGACCCGCAAGCGGCGTCCGCCGGCTGCCCGGATCAGGGCGCGGAGCTGGTAGCGCAGCAGCGACGGGCGATCGAGGCCGATCCGTACTGCGCGCCAACCGAGCGCCGGGTTTTCTTCGCGCTCGGCGGCCACGTAGGGGAGAACCTTGTCGCCGCCGAGGTCGAGCGTGCGGAAAGTGACCGGCCGATCGCCCGCGCTTTCGAGCACGTCGCGGTAAAGTAGCGTCTGGCTTTCCAAGCGCGGCAGCGTCTCCGAGACCATGAACTGAAACTCAGTGCGGAAGAGGCCGATGCCCTCCGCGCCGGTTTCATCGAGATGGTGCACATCGAGCGCGAGACCCGCATTGAGCAGCAACGAAATGCGCCGCCCGTCCTGCGTGATCGCCGGCGTCTCACGCAGGCGCGCGTACTCCTCAGCGCGCGCCGAACGCAACACCAGACGTTGCTGGTAAGCGTGCGCCACAGCCGGCTCGGGGCGCAGGCGCACCTCTCCGCGCTCGCCGTCGAGGACGATGGAATCTCCGGCCTCCACACGCGACAGTAGACCGGGCAACACGCCGACCATCGGAATGCCCAGCGCCCGCGCGACGATCGCCGCGTGGCTGGCGCTCGATCCTTCTTCAAGTGCGACGCCGCTCAAGCGATCGGCGCCGTAGTCCAGCAATTCCGCCGGCCCCAAATCGCGTGCAATCAGAATGGCGTTTTCCGGAAGCGTCTGAGCTGCCGCGCCGTCCACCCCCGCCAGCGCCCGCAGCAAGCGATTGTCGAGGTCTTCAAGGTCATGCAGGCGGTCGCGCATGTACGGATCGCGCGCGGCGTTGAACTTGGCGCGGTGATCGCCACGCACGCGCTCCACCGCAGCGTCGGCGGAAAGTCCCGCTCGCACGCCGCCTTTGAGCTTGTTTTCCCAGCTCGGATCATTGGCGAGCATCAGGAAAGTTTCGAGCACCTCGTGCGAAACGCCTGAGAGCCGGCCCGCGTCGCCCGCAAGCAGATCGCTGAGCGCACCGCGCACCTTCGCGAGCGCCGCTTCGAGCCGCTCTTCTTCCTTGATTGGATCGTCGGCGATGATGCGGCCAAGCGGGGCGTGCGGTTCGTGGAGAACCGCAGTGCCGAGCGCAATGCCGTCGGAATAGGAACGACCATGCAGCCATTCTGGCCGGCTTGGCCGCGCTTCCACTTCCGCCTGCAAATCGCCGAACGCGCCGGAGGCGACCATCTCGGCCAGCACCATAGCGATGGTCTGCAACGCTTCGACTTCGTCTTCACCGTAGATGCGTTGCGTCTTGTTCTGGACCACCAGCACGCCGAACACGCGCTCGGAGCGCACGATCGGCACACCGAGGAACGAGCTGTACGGGTCTTCGCCGGTTTCCGGCCTGTACGAGAAACGTTCGTGATGCGGCGCGTCGGCAATGTTGAGCGGGCGCGACGTTTCGGCGACAAGGCCAACGAGGCCTTCACCCTCCTTAAGCTTTGTGCGGTGAACCGCGTCCGCCTTCAGACCCTGCGTGGCAAACAGCTCATGCACCGGGCCGCGCCGCAAATAGATCGAGCACACGTCGGCGACCATCGTCGAGCCGACCATGGCCACAAGCCGGTCGAGCCGCTCCTGCGCGGAGCCGCCGGCTTCCATGATCTCCCGCAGCTTTCGCAGGAGAATTCTGGAGCCGCTCATATGCGCAGCCGTGCCGACCATCGCCGTGCTGGGCGTCCTCTGTTTGCTTCGACTCAGGCGCCGCTACTTTAGGCGGCGTCGAGCCCATAAGCGGTGTGCAAAGCACGCACCGCAAGTTCGGTGTAGGCGGCGTCGATCAGCACCGAGATTTTGATCTCGGAGGTGGCGATCGCCTCGATGTTGATGCCTTTTTGCGCAAGCGCCGCGAACATCGTGCGCGCCACGCCAACCTGGCTCCTCATGCCGATGCCTATAACCGAGACCTTGGCCACATCGCGGCGAATGTGGATTTCCTCCACCCCAATCTTGCCACGTGCGGCTTCGATCGTTTCGGCGGCGCGCGGCGCGTCGCGGTCTGGGCACGTGAACACGATATTCTGCCGGCCTTCCTGGCGCGCCTCGCTCTGGACGATCATGTCCACGTTCACCGCCGCATCCGCCAGCCGGCCGAAAATCTCGGCGGCGACGCCGGGATGATCCTCGACGCCCAACAGCGTCACCTTGGCCTCATCGCGCGAATAGGCGACGCCTGAAACTACCTGCTTTTCCACAATCTCATCCTCAGGGCACACGAGCGTGCCGGGGTTGGGCTGGCCTGGTTCGACAAAGCTCGACAGCACCCGCACCGGCACACGCTGCGCGAACGCCAACTCCACTGAGCGCGTCTGCAGCACCTTCGCGCCGAGCGACGCCATCTCGAGCATTTCCTCGTAAGAGATTTTCTCCAACCGCCGCGCTTTCGCGACGATACGCGGATCGGTGGTGTAGACCCCGTCCACGTCGGTGTAGATGTCGCAACGCTCCGCGCCGATCGCCGCCGCGACCGCGACTGCGGACGTATCCGAGCCGCCGCGTCCGAGCGTGGTTTCGCGATTATCCGGGCTGATCGCTTGGAAGCCCGGAATGATCGCCACCTCGCCGCCATCCATTGCCGGCCCGAGCGCGCTGTCGGAAATGCTGTCGATGCGGGCCTTGGCATGGGTCGCGTCAGATCGAATGGGGATTTGCCAGTTTTGCCACGAGCGCGCCGGCACACCCAGCCGCCGCAGCGCCAGCGCCAGCAGACCTGTCGTTACCTGCTCACCAGACGAGACGACAACGTCGTACTCGTCATCAAACTCGCGGCCGCTCAGCGCAGGCGTGTTGCCGCCTTCCCCGGCCGCAGCGCGCGCCAGTCCGACGAGGCGGTCGGTCTCGCCCGACATCGCCGACACCACCACCGCCAATCCGCGCCCCGGCTTACGCTCGGCCGCGACGATGCGGGCAACGCGAGCAATGCGCTCAACATCGCCGACAGACGTGCCGCCGAACTTCATCACAAGCCGAGACATGGCTGCTTTGGGCCTTTCATTGCAGGTGCGAAGCGGCCCGCCCGGCCACTTTCGCGGCGCGCATTAGCACGCAGGCGCACAAAACGATACCGACTTGACCTGAAGCCCCCTTACGCCGATCTCAAGCCCATGGCCGAAGCGCCGGCAACCTCCACTGTCGATCCCGATGAGATCAGCAAATTCGCGGCTTTGGCGGCGGAATGGTGGAATCCCGAAGGGCCATTTGGGGCGCTGCATCGTCTCAATCCGGTGCGGCTTCAATTCATCCGAGATCGCACCGCCGAGCATTTCGCAACTGCGAAGACCAAGCCCTTGGCCGGGCTCGATGTGCTCGATCTCGGCTGCGGCGGCGGCATCGTCTCGGCGCCACTCGCGCGCATGGGCGCGCGCCTCACCGCGCTCGACGCATCACGTGAAGCCATCGGCGCTGCGAGCGCCTACGCCGAACAAGCCGGACTGGAGATCGATTTTCGCGTCGGCACGGCCGAGGACCTTGCCGCCTCTGGCGCGCGCTACGATTTGGTGACGGCGCTTGAGATCGTCGAACATGTCGCCGACGTCAGCGTGTTCCTGGCGTCGGCAGCGGCCCTGGTGAAACCGGGCGGCATGCTCATCCTCTCGACCATCAACCGCACGCCGAAGGCGCGTGCGTTGGCGATCGTCGGCGCCGAGCGCATTCTGAAATGGGCGCCTGAAGGCGCCCACGATTACGACAAGCTGGTGACGCCGGACGAGGTTCGCGCCGGCGCCCCCAGCCTGCAATGGAGCGAGCCTGTGGGCGTCAGTTACGAACCGCTCGGACGCGGCTGGACGCTCTCACGCGACATCTCAATGAACTACATGATCGCGGGCGTTCGCCCACGCTAACGGGTCAAACGGTTCGAGCGCCACGATACGCCCGCTGTCGCCGAGATCGCGGATCTGAAAACCGTCCGCGCCGAACGTCAGTTGCGCCAGCACGCGGCCCCTGCGCGCTTCGCCTTCAACAACATCGAGATCGCCGTCGGTGACGGCGCTATGACAGACGCTGCGTTCGTCCGTGCTCTCAAGCAGATATTCAATTCGGTAGCGCATGATCCGTCTCCAAAGAAACGGTCGCTCAAAACAACAAATGTTGCATCCGGCATGCGGCTAAGTCGTGTGGCCTAGGACCAGGCATTAGCTACCGCTTGGCGGGCGCTCCGTGGCGATTTCAGAGGAAATCACGCGTCTGACGCGCAGCTTCCGATCATAGGCGCCGAGGTGGCCGTAGCGTCCAGGCGCGCTCAGTTCGCCTTCGACGACGACATGCAATCGGCCCCACGGGCCCTCACCACTTGCGCGCAACGGTGCGTTCAGCGCGTCCCAGGTGTCGCCTTCGGCGGCCAGCCAATACGGTCCGCGTCCTTCATCGGTCACGAACGAACTGGTTTCGAAATGCCAGTCCCACGTGCCGGAAAAGCGTTGCGATCCGCCGGACGACGGCGTGGTGCAGGCGGCGAGAGCAAGGCCCAGCAGGCCGGCGAGAAAAACGCGTCTCATGTGGCAAGCCTTGCCGTCCGCTCACGGCGAAAGCATGGCGGCTGCTCAGTTGAGCTTTTTCTCGGGCGTCGGCGCGAGCGCGGGCGGCAGGGGCGAGGCGGGCACGCCCTCCTCTTCAAGCGCTTGCGCTTCATCGGGCGTCACCTCACCCCAGATCGCGCGGTCATCGCTTTCGCCGGAGTGAATCTTGCGCGCTTCATCGGCGAACTTGTCGCCGACATAGTCGAAATTGTCCTTGATGTGCTCGCGCACCTTCGCCGCCATCGCCATCGCCACCGCTCGCTCTTTGCGGGCCTCAACCGAGCGCGACGTGCGCACCGCCGGCGCCATCGGCGCCTTCTGTACGTGCTTGGAGCCGCAGTGTGGGCACTCGACCAAGCCGGCTTCAGCCTGCTTGTCGTAATCGGCGATCGACCCGAACCACGCTTCGAACTCGTCGCCCTGATCGCATCTGAGATCGTACTTGATCATGGCCCTGTGAAACTTGGTCCACCGCTCCAGGCGGGGATTTTCTCGCGCGTGGTCGCCACCATGTCGAGATCGAGGTCGGCCACGATGAAACCAGGCGCGTCATGATCGAGCTTGGCGAGCACTTTCCCCCACGGGTCGACGATCATCGAATGACCCCAAGTCGCGCGGCCGTCTTCATGGCGTCCACCTTGGGCCGGCGCGATCACATAGGCCATGGTCTCAATCGCGCGCGCACGCAGCAGCGTTTCCCAGTGTGCCTGGCCCGTCGGCACCGTGAACGCGGACGGGATGGTGATGATCTCCGCGCCTGCGCGCGCATAAGCGTTGTAGAGCGCGGGAAAGCGTAGATCGTAGCAGATCGACATACCGATCTTGGCGTTCATCGGCCCTTCAACCAGCACCGCCGCCTTGCCGCCTTCGACAGCTTCGCTTTCGCGGTACGTCTCGCCGCCGCCAAGCGTCACGTCGAACATGTTGATTTTGTCGTAGCGCGCGACGATCTTGCCACTGTCGTCGAACAAGAACGAGCGGTTGAACACTTTGCCGTTGCCGGCGGCGATCGCCGCAGACCCCAACAGCAACCAAATGCCATGCTCCTGCGCGAGCCGGCCCCATGCCAACAGCTCGGCGTCGCCCTTCTCCGGACCAGCCGCCGCCGAGGCGCGCGCGCGGTCACGGTCGAGCCGGTAGGTGTTCTCCGGTGTGGCGATGAAGCGCGCGCCGGCCGCAGCCGCCTCGCGGATCAACGGCAGCGCCTGCGCGCGGTTAGCCGCAGGCTCAATACCCGAACGCAGTTGCACGGCGGCGGTGCGAAGCTTGCGCATCAGGCGCCCGCCAGCAGCGGATCGAGCCCACCGCGTTGTTCAAGCGCATGCAGGTCGTCGCAGCCGCCGATGTGGGTTTCACCGATGAAGATTTGCGGGAACGTCCAGCGCCCCGAGCGCTGGATCATTTCCTGGCGCTTGTTGTGGTCGCCGGTGGCGTCGATTTCCGTCACCGACGCGCCCTTGCGCTCAAGCAACGAAATCGCCCGCGAACAATACGGGCAAAACGCCCGTGTGTAGATCGTGACCGGCGCAGCCATGCTCGACTCAGTCTCCTCTCAGACCATGATATCGAGTGGACGCACGACGCGCGCCAGGGTCAGGCCATCCACTTCTGCAGCGCCCACTTTCTTCAATGCACGGGCGCAGGCCTCGAGTGTCGCGCCAGTGGTGAACACATCGTCCACGACCAGCACGGTTTTTCCCTCCAGCCTACCGCTCGCCTTGATCGCGCCGCCCACATTGCGGCGCCGCTCCAAGGCAGACAGGCCGGCCTGGCTTTTTCGCCGTTTGACCCGTCGCAGCGCCTCTGGGCGCCAGGGCTTGCCTGTGGATTGCGCCAGCGCCTGCGCAAGCCACGCGGCTTGATTAAAACTGCGGACCGCAAGCCTCGTCCAGTGCATCGGCGCGGGCGCGATGAAGTCAGCGCGCGCGATGAGATCGGCGCCCGCTTGGCTCATCCAGCGCGCAAACACCGGCAAACCGTCGCGCCGGCCGCCGCGCTTCAGATCAAGGATCAGCCGCCGCGCATGATCGTCATAGGCGAGCGCCGCGCGGGCGCGGTCGTACGCCGGCTTACGTCCCGCACATGCGCCGCAGACGCCCGCCTGACCGACTTCCTCGGGCAAGGGAAACCCGCACTGGAAGCACGCCGGGCCAGACAGAAAGCTGAGTTCCGCCCAAAGCTCCGGCTCGATCACACCGGGGCGATCCACAAACGCGTCCGACAGCAAGGATCGCGGCGGCCAGATCAAATCCGAGAGCCGCGACACGATCCCGCGCTTGCGAAACGCGGCAGAGACGCGACCCGTTTGGGCGCGGTAGGATTGCGCCATGAATGCTCCCCCTGCCCCATTCGAGCCACGGCTGGTGCTGGCGCGCAAGCGCCGCGCCGCCAAAGGCTTCGCAGAGGCGGCGTTTTTGCACGCACGTGTGGCGGCCGATCTCGCCGACCGGCTTGAGGCGATCCCGCGCGCATTCCCACACGCGCTGGCGCTCGGCGGCGGAGGTTTGGTTTCGGCCGAGATCAACCGCCGGCCCGATTTGAAAGCGCGGGTTGGGTCGATCCTCGAAGCGGATTGGGCCAGCGGCGATGTCCGCGTCGATCCAGAGCACCTCCCGTTTGCCAATGGCGCGTTCAATCTGATCGTCTCTCCGTTGATGCTGCACTGGGTGAACGATCTGCCCGGCGCATTGATCCAATTGCGACGTGCGTTGGCGCCGGATGGGCTGATGCTTACGGCTCTGTTTGGCGGCGATACGCTGCACGAGCTGCGCCTGTCGCTGATCGAAGCGGAATCTGAACTCACCGGCGGCGCCGGACCGCGCGTGGCGCCGTTTGCAAGCCTGCAAGACGTCGCCGGCCTGTTGCAGCGCGCAGGCTTTGCACTACCCGCGGCAGACCGCGACGTCATCGTCGTACGCTACGCCGAGCCGATGCGCTTGTTGGCTGATCTGCGCGCCATGGGCGAAACCGCCGCGCTCGCCGCGCGCAGTCCACGCGGACTAAGCCGGCGCATCCTCGCGCGCGCGTTTGAGATTTACCGCGCGCGCTTCTCAGATCCCGACGGACGCATCCGCGCGACGTTTGAGATCCTCACCGCCACCGGCTGGTCGCCGCATGAAAGCCAGCAACAACCCCTGAAACCCGGCAGCGCGAAAGCGCGGCTCGCGGACGCGTTGCGCGCACAGGAGCGCAACGCCGGCGAGAAAGCGGGCTCTTAGCCTCGCGGCTGCCGTGTCATCGTCCACATGTGCAGGTTCGGGAGCTTGATCTCGCCGGTCACAACGAAGCCGTGGCGCTGATAGAGCGCCACATTGCGCCCCGTGGATGTCTCTAAATACGCCAACACGCCCTGCGCATCGAGCGGCGCCAATGTGGCCTTCAGAATCGCTGAACCGACGCCTTGTCCTTGCGCGGCGCTTGCCACACCCAGATAAGCCAAGTGCGCGTGCGGCCGCTGTGGATGCAATGCCTCAAGTTGGTCAGCGAGCGCGAAGCCGCGTGAGGTGCCGCCCGTACCCGCAATCGACAACAACAACGGCGCCATTGCGATCTGTTGCAGCAACGTGAAATCGTAAGCCTTGCAGCCTGGCGCCAGCCAGATCGCCGCGCCCGCTGGGGCGCCATTCGCCTCCGCGATCCACAACGCGCGCCGAGGATGGACGCCATCGCGGACAGCTTTGTCGAAGAAGCGCGCCCGTGCTTGCTCTTTCGCCGCGCCCTGGCGCAGCCAATAATTTAGCCCGGCTTCATCGACAAACGCGTCCGTGAGCACGCGCGCCACCGCGCCCGTTTCGTCCGCGCGCGCCACGCGCACGACAGGCGGCGCGTTCATATTTTCTCGGAGATCCGGATCGCCGTGCGGCACCCGAACTTGATCACCGCCGACAACAGCGGATAGCCGGGCGCATCGCGCGCGCCTTGTTCGATGGCGGTTTGCTTGTGCTCGATCTCGTCTTCGCGAAAGCGATCGATCACACCTTGCAACTCCGGATCGACGCCGCCGCTCAGCGCATCGCTTTGGCGCTGGTAATGCTCCTCGATCACCTCTTCCACGGCTTCCGTGCACGCGTGCGCGGCGCTCTCACCCATCAACGCTGTCACCGCGCCCAGGCCGAACCCTGCGACGCGCCAAACAGGCGCCATCAAGGTGGGCCGCACGCCGCGTTCGGCGATCAGCCGGTCGAACGTCTTGAGATGCTCCCGCTCGCCCTCTTCCATGTGCGCGACGATGCGCGCAGCGTGCGCCTTGGCGCCGATGCGTTCAAACACGGCGCGCTGCCCGCGATAAATTTGCACGGCCCCATACTCGCCGGCGTGATCGACGCGGATCATCTCTTCCAGCGCCCGCGATTGCGCGCTTTCACCTGGAAACGGCGGGTGCGCCTTACTCATTCGGCTTACCGCGCGAGAACGCCACGACGAAGCTGGCCAGCATCAGGAAAAACGAGATCAGCGCGTTGTAGCCGGCCATCGAGATTCCGAACATCGTCCATGCCGGCGTGTCGCAGCGCGGCACCACCAGCGGCGTATCGACATCGAACGAAAGCCCGCCGGTGATCGCCGCGTCGCATTGCGCGGTGACCAAATGCTGCTCCACCGCGACGTGATAGGCAGCCATCCCCGTCGCACCGACATAAACAAGCGCGATCAGCAACGCGGCTGCCCACGCATATTTTGCAAAGAAGCGCACGATCACCACGCCGAGCGCGGACGCCGCCAAAACGCCCCAATGCCACTCGCGTTGGTCGAGGCAGAGCGCGCATGGCGCAAACCCGCCAAAGCGCTCGAACGCGTGCGCGCCGGCCAGCAATGCGCCTGAGGCGAGAAACGTGACAAACGGCCAGATCAAACGAAGGCGTTGCATGGGCCCAGTCTAGCGTAAGTGGGCGCCGCGCGTCTGCGGCGCGCCGTCGCAAACCCTAGTGAAGATAGCGCGCTGCGATCACGGCGAGGACGATAAACGCCGCCACCGCCAGCAACACCAGCCCCAACCGCTTTTCCAGCACCGGCGCGATCTGCGGTCCGAAGCGTTGGAAGATGTACGCCACGATCATGAAGCGCAGGCCGCGCGTGATGATCGACGCAATGATGAAGATCGGCAACGAGAACGCCATCGCGCCGGAAATGATCGTCACCAATTTGTATGGGATGGGCGTCAGGCCCTTGAGGAAGATGAACCACGCGCCCCATTGGTCGTAGAACGCCCGCAATTCAGTCTCGCGCCCGCCATAGCCGAAGAAGCCGAGGATCGCCTGCCCGATGGTGTCGAACAGGAACATGCCGATCGCGTAGCCGAGCAGCCCGCCCAGCACCGAGGCGATCGTGCAGGTCAGCGCATAGCGCAGCCATTTCGATGGATCGGCGGCCGCCATAGGCCCCAGCAGCAGGTCCGGCGGCAACGGGAAGAACGAGCTTTCGGCAAACGAGATCGCAAACAGCGTGCGCTCCGCATTCGGGCTGCGCGCCATCGCCAGGGTGCGATCCTTGAGAGAATTGAGCATGAGCCTCGCCTAGCATGCCCCACGCCAAGGGGTCATTAACGAGCTTCAGCGGCTTGGTGCCCCAGGCCCGACTCGAACGGGCACGTCCTTGCGAACGGCAGATTTTGAGTCTGCTGCGTCTACCGATTCCGCCACTGGGGCATTTGATCCAAGGCGAGGCGGGACCGTTAAGAGGGCGCGGCCCCGCTGTCAATTTCCGCGCTCGTCGGAGTGCGCTCGACGCGCCTGCCCCGCCCGGCTAGACGGGCGCGGAGGGGGAGCGAATGAGCGAAACGGCCGTCGCAGAGGAATCCACAGGTTTCGGCCGCACCGGTCGGCTGATCGGGCTCGTCCTTGGCCCTGCCCTCGCCCTCGGCCTGCAAACCGTGACCCCACCGGACGGCCTCAGCGCCGAAGCCTGGGCGGTTGTGTCGCTGATCGTGCTGATGGTGGTGTGGTGGGTCACGGAAGCCATTCCGATCGCCGCCACGGCGCTGATCCCGCTCGTCGCGCTGCCGCTCTTCAGCCGCGTCAGCATGAAGGACGCGGCGTCGCCCTACGCCGACCAGATCGTGTTCCTGTTCATCGGCGGCTTCATCTTGGCGGCGTCGGTCGAGCGCTGGCGCTTGCACGAGCGCTTGGCGCTCTCGATTGCGGTGCGCGCGGGCGGACGTCCCGCGGCGTTGGTCGCCGGGTTTATGACCGCGTCGGCGCTGATCTCGATGTGGATCTCCAACACCGCCACGACGCTCATGGTCGCGCCCATCGCCATCGGGGCCGCGCGCGCTTTGGCGAAAGACGGCAAGCCCGATCTCGCGCTTGGCGGCGCGCTTGCTCTGGGCGTCGCGCACGCCGCAACTATTGGCGGCATCGGCACGCCAGTGGGTACGCCAACCAACCTCATCGGCATCGCTTTCCTCGAGCGCGCCGGTGAACCCATCGCCTTCATCGACTGGATGGCGCGCGCCATTCCAATCATGCTGATCATGCTGCCGCTGGCGTGGTTCTTCCTTTGCCTGCCGCTGTTTGGGCGCGCGCGCGATTCCTCGGACGCCGTTGGGGCCGTTGTGCGCAAGGCGCTCACCGGCCTGGGCCCGTTCACAGTGCCGGAGGTTCGCGTTGGATTGGTGTTCGGGACAGTCGCGCTTTTGTGGATGCTCCGAACTTTGATCGTTGAGATACCCGGACTTGAGGGCCTCACCGACACAGGGATCGCCATCATCGGCGCTTTGAGCCTATTCCTCATTCCGTCCGGGCGCGCGCGCGGCGAAAAGCTGATCGATTGGCCCACCGCCGAGCGCATTCCGTGGGGCATCGCGATCCTGTTCGGAGGCGGCCTTTCACTGGCAGCGGCGATGGACGCCACCGGTCTCGCGCAATGGATCGGCGCAGGCATCTCGAACATGGACGGCGTTTCCGCGTTTGGGCTCGTTGCTGTGCTGGTGATTGCGACGATCTTGATCTCGGAGCTCGCGAGCAACGTCGCGACACTTACCTCCATGCTGCCGATCGTCGCCGCAGTCGCCGCCGCATCTGGCGCGCCGCTGATGCCGTTGGCGTTTCCGGTGTCGTTGGCTGCAAGCTTTGCCTTCATGCTGCCCGTCGCCACCGCGCCCAACGCGATCGCCTATTCGTCTGGGCTCGTTACGCTGAAACGCATGCTTACCGTGGGCTTCGGGCTCAACGTCGCCGCCGCCGTCCTCATCATCTCGAGCGCTGCTATCGCTCAGTAAAAGGGAATTTGTCTCATGAAGAAGATCATGCTGATCGCACTCACTTTGCTCGGCGCGTGCGCCGCCGATGCGCAACAGCGCCCGACGCTCACCCAAGATGCCGCGCCGGTTCCTCAGGTCGATGTCGCGCTGGTCAATGCGGTCGAGGGCGCATGGCGTACGCCGGCGCAGCGCGCGCGCGACCAATATCGCCATCCCCAAGACGCGCTCACCTTCTGGGGCCTGCGCCCTGGCGCAACCATCGTTGAGATCGATCCGGGCGGGGGGTCGTGGTGGACACAAATTCTCGCGCCCTACGCGCACGCCACCAACGGCCGCTACGTCGCCGGCTATGTCGATCTTGGCTCCCCCACCGTCAGCGAGGGCGCGCGCAATGCGCGTGCGGCCTTCCTGCAGGAATATTCGAACACCGAGCGCTACGGACGCGTAGAGGCCGTCAATTTCGGCAACACATCCGGCTTGGCCCTGCCGGACAATTCGGCGGATTTCATTCTGGTGGCGCGTGCGTTCCACAATTGGGCCCGCGTCGAAGGCCGCACCGATCGCTACATGGCCGAGTTCGCCCGCGTGTTGAAGCCAGGCGGCGTTCTCGCGGTCGAACAGCATCGCGCACCGGCCGGTTCTGACGTGGCGACCTCGGCGCCGACTGGCTATGTGCCGGAGAGCTACGTGATTGAAGCGGCGGCGCGCGCTGGACTTACGCTCGCAGCGCGCTCCGAGATCAACGCCAATCCGCGCGACGATCACAACCACCCGTTCGGCGTTTGGACGTTGCCGCCGGTGCGCCAATCCGCGCCGTCCGGCCAGCCCGCCAATGCCGCTTTCGATCACACCGAGTTTGACGCCATCGGCGAAAGCGACCGCATGACGCTTCGCTTCGTCAAGCCGTAAGCGTCGCCTCAACACGCTCCCAAAAGAGCTTCGGCACGTCAGGCCCGCCGAAGCTCAGGAGCTGCTGCACGAGCGTCGGCGAAGTGACGTTGATCTCGATGAGCCGGCCATCGATGACGTCGATGCCGGCGAACAGGATGCCCTCTTCGCGCAGCAATGGCGCGATTGCTGCGACGATTTTGCGATCACTGTCTTCAAGAGCGGTCGCGAGCGCTTGGCCGCCGACATGGAGGTTCGCGCGGAAATCGCCCTCGGGCGGCATCCGCCGCACCGCGCCGATGGCTTCGCCACCAAGCACAAAGATGCGGCGATCGCCGTTCTTCACGCTCGGCAGAAACGCCTGGGCCATGATCGGCTCACGCCCTGCGCCTTCGATGAACTTGCCGGCGCGATTGCGGAAGTCGCGGTCGTGCGGCGAGAGCCGGATGACGCCATCGCCACCCATCATGAACAGCACCTTGAGCACCACCTGATCGAAATGCTTCGAAAACGCCTCCAGCGCATCGAGATCGCGGCCGACCCAAGTCGGCGGCGTCAGCTCCGGGAATTTCAGGATCGAGAGCTTCTCAGTGATGTTGCGAATGCCACGCGGTGGATTGAGCACCAGCGCCTTCGTCAGCTCCAGCAGATAAGTATTCGACACATAGCCCATGTCGAACGGCGGGTCCTGACGCACCAGGATCACATCGAAATCGTCCGCGTCGCGCACGGCCTCTTCGTGCGTCGTGTAATGGTTTCCCGGCTCCAGCCGCACGCTCACACGACGCGCTCTCGCTTTCACTGTGCCCACGTCAACGAACAATTCGTTCGGCGTAAACCACCAGATCTCGTGCCCACGCGCCTGCGCCGCGACCATCAGCGCCAGCGACGTATCGCGCTCAACGACCATGGTGTCGATCGGATCCATCTGCACGGCGATGCGAAGCTTGGTCATTTCGTCGGCGTTTCCTGCGCGCGCGGTTCCAGCAAATCCAGGTACGATGAAGGCCGCCCGCTTCCACGCACAAAGCGCGGATAGACGATCGCGCGATAATAGCCGAGCACATTTTCTCGGCTCGCGAAACCGCACTCGCCGTAAGCGGCGGATCGACAGAACCGCGCCGCGTCAGACGGAGGCTCACGGCTCTCGTCTACGCCGGTTGGGCTGGAAAACACCCGGAACCCATCTTCGGTTCGCCAGAGGAAGGCGTAAACCGCGCCGTCGCCCCGCTCGCCAAGCCGCAATTGCGCGACGTAATCGTCCTCGGGCGTACCGGGGATCGCCACGACGATCAGCGGCACGCGGTCGTTTGGCTGATCGACTCGGGACATCACATAGGTCGCGCCCACGCGCTCAAAGCGAACATCGAACGTCTCCCCGTCCGGGCGTTCGCGCCACTGCAACGTCTGGCCATCGCCGAACACGCGCTCGCTTGCGCTTTCCGCAAACAGCGGTCGTTCCGATTCGAACGCACACCCACTCAGGAGGAGCAACGCCGCGACGAACGCCCCGCGCATCTTGATCACCCAGCCTTTGCCTTCGCGCCGTTCGTCCGCACACCGCGCAGATGCTCGGCAATCAAGAACGCCAAATCGATGGCCTGCGCGCCGTTCAGGCGTGGGTCGCAATGGGTGTGGTAGCGCGAGGACAAATCCTCTTCGGTCACCGCAGTCGCGCCGCCCAAACACTCCGTCACTTGCTGGCCGGTCATTTCCACATGCACGCCGCCCGGATAAGCGCCTTCAGCCGGCAACGCCGCCATGAACGCGCGGACCTCGGCCATGATGCGGTCGAACGGCCGCGTCTTGAAGCCGCTGTCAGTCTTCAGCGTGTTGCCGTGCATGGGGTCGCACGACCAGACCACGTTGCGACCTTCCTTCACCACCGCGCGCACGAGCTTCGGTAAGCCAGCCTCGACCTTCTCGGCGCCAAAGCGGGCAATCAACGTCATCCGGCCAGGCTCGTTCTCCGGATTGAGCACATCGATCAGCCGCAGCAGATCATCCGGCTCAAGCGAGGGGCCGCACTTCATGCCGATGGGATTCTTGATACCCTTGGCGAACTCCACGTGCGCGCCGTCGAGTTGGCGCGTGCGATCGCCGATCCACACGAAATGCGCGCTCGTGTCGTACCAATCGCCGCTGGTGCTATCGACGCGCGTCATCGCCTCTTCGTAACCCAGCAGCAGGGCTTCGTGACTGGTGTAGACGTCGACATGGCGCACCTGCGGCACGCTCTGCGGTGTGATCCCGCACGCTTCCATAAATGCGATCGCCTCCGTGATGCGATCGGCGGTTTCGCGATAGCGCTTGCCCTGCGGACTGCCCTCTACGAACCCAAGCATCCAACGATGCACGTTGTGCAGATCGGCATAGCCGCCGTTGGCGAACGCGCGGATCAAATTCAGCGTCGCGGCCGATTGCGAATAGGCTTTGACCAGCCGGTCCGGATCGGGAATGCGCGCTTCCGGTGTGAATTCCATGCCGTTGATGTTGTCGCCGCGATACGAGGGCAGCGTGACGCCGTCTTGGGTTTCGGTTTGCTCGGAGCGCGGTTTGCCGAACTGACCGGCGATGCGCCCAAGCTTCACCACTGGCTTTTGGCCAGCATAGGTGAGCGCGACGCTCATCGACATCAGCGTGCGAAACCAGTCACGGATGTTGTCGGCGTGGAATTCCTTGAAACTCTCGGCGCAATCGCCGCCTTGCAGCAAAAACGCATTGCCCGCCGCCACATCGGCCAAACGCGCTTTCAGATTGCGCGCCTCGCCCGCGAACACGAGCGGAGGATACGAACGCAGCGTCTTCTCAACAGCCTCGAGCTTCGAGGGATCGGGATAATCCGTCGGGATGTGCTTGGCCGGTTTCGCGCGCCAAGAGCTGGGGGTCCATTTTTCACGCATGATTACATTATCTAGCCGAGAGCTCGTGGCAGAAGCGAGACGTCCTCACTCAACATGGGCGCTATCAGGGGCTCGGCAAAGAGCCATGCCGCCGCAGCCAAGACGCTCGCGGCAGCGGCGGCAACGAAGTATCGCCCCGCATAGCCCCACCCGCCGGTCACACCACCAATCACACCCTTCGAAAATGTGTTGACGAGCGCGGCGACCAACACGGCATGCGCGCCAGTTTCAGGCGAAAGCCCACCACGCACCAAACTCGCGGCCGCCAGGGCCGCCGCATCGACGTCGGCGATGCCGGCGGCCGCCGAGAATGGCAGCAGGCCAGCTTCGCCGTAAGCGTCCGACACCAAGCGCCCAACAACGATAACGGCGCCGAGAAAAAGGGCGAATTGGGCCACGGATTTGAGATCAAAGGGGCTGGTGAGCTTGGTCTCGCCTTGCGCCTTCTTGCTTGCGTTGCGAGCGAAGACCCAGGCAATCCCCGCAAACCCGAGAATCGCCGCCGTCAAAGCTGGCGCCACATGTGTGAAGATCGGCGCCGCGATCACTGAGACCAAGATGCCAACGCGCGCCAGACTCACGGCGGCCGCCAATGCCGCGCCCGCAGCTGCGACCGTCGCGTCCGTCTCGCCCGACTTTGCACGCCGGCCCAATTCGGCAGTCACCACGGTTGATGACACCAGCGCGCCCGCCGTCGCACCAGCGAGCACGCCAACCTCGCCGCCCAGAACGCGCACCGCGATGTAGCCGGCAAACGAGGCGCCTGCGACGAGGATGGTCAGCAACCACAATTCGCGCGGATTGATCGCGCCCCATGGATCGACCGACCGGTCGGGCAACAGAGGCAAAGCGATCGCCGTCGCAGCGAGGATCAGCAGAGCGGAGCGGATCTCCTTCCAGGTCAATCGATCAAGCCAGCCGTGCAGCGCATCCTTGAACGCAAGCAGGCCGGCCAGTGTCACGCCCACCGCTGCAGCGACGCGCAGATCGCCCAGCATCGCGTAGACGCCGAGCGCATAGACGAGCAGCGCGGCAATCGTGCCGGTGACGGAGACATCGTTGTCGCGTTGGCTTTCGCGAAGCTTGAAGGTGACCAAAGCGCCGGCCACCGCAAGCGTGAAGGCGCCAAAGCCAAGGCTGCCGATGAACGGCAACAGTGCTCCGGCCACGCCGCCCGTGAGCCCGATAACGGCATGGGTCCGAAGGCCGGCCGCGCGGGCGCCATCGGGCGCATCGCGGTGGCGCCAGCCCCGCTCCACGCCGACCAGAAAGCCCAGGCCAAGCGCCATGGCGAGACGCTGGAACAGCTCAATTAGGGCGGCGTCCGGCATGAAATCCTTTCTCCGGCCGAAGAGTGCTGCAGCGCCACCCGCGCCGCCACCGAAGACATCAACCCAGGCGACCGGCGGTTCCGGACCACCCCCCGCCGCCAGCAGCCCGCTGATTGCCAAGCCGTAATCCGCCCGACTAGGGTCGCGCGGGGTGGACATGGCAAACGCGGCATATCTGGCGTTCGAACCAGCGGACGAGGCTGTGGCCTTGGCCGTGGCCGCAGAGCTTGAGCGGCACGGCTGGGCCGTCACGCGCGCCGGCCCCGAGCTTCGGGTCTCCGAGAACCTCTCGGGGCTCATCCAGGCGGTCGGCGAAGCGAGCTTTGTGGTCGTCGTGGCCTCGCCTGCGGCCGAGGAAAGCGCTTGGATGCGCCGTGAGGTGGCCGCCGCGCTCAACAACGGGCGCTCAATCATCTTGATCCAGGGCGGCGAGATGGCCGCGGACTCCTGGATCGCCGCAACGCTCGACCGCGCCCAAGCCATCGATCTGCGGCGCGGCATGGGCGCGGAGACCATGGCCCGCATCGCCGAGGCCGCGCGCAACGCCAGCACCCGGCGTGGGCGCGTGATCGCCATGCTCAACATCAAAGGCGGGGTCGGGAAAACCGTGCTCGCCGCCAATTTGTTTGCGGCCGCGCACTTAGCCGACAAGCGCGCGATCACCTTCATCGACCTCGATCCGCAGCACAATCTGACGCAGTACTTTCTTCCTCCCGGTGAGCGAAACCAGATCCGCGACCAAGGCCGCACGATCTATTCGGTGCTGACAACCCGAGGCGAGGCCAAGCCCAACGCGTTCGCGGAGTTGGCGATCCCGCTTAACCGCATCAAGCGCGCCAAACGCCCGCGCTTCGACCTCATCGCCGGAGACGAGCGCCTGTTCGAGTTCACGCTCGATGCGCGCGCCGAGCGCGACAAGGCAGAGGCGTTTACGCGCTTTCGCGCTTTGGTGGCGGCGCTGCGGGAAACGTCTGACGCCGTCATTATCGATTCCAATCCCTGCGCGACCTTTCTCACCCGCCTGGCGATCACCACCGCCGACCACATCGTCGCCCCCGTCAGACCGGAGAAGTATTCGCTCACCGGATTGAACATGCTTGAGCACGTGGTGCGTGAGGTTCGGGGAAGGCCGTTGCGGCCGGCGGAGTTTTCCGTTGTCCTGAACGGCGTGAACGACCGCACCCGCGCCCAGACCCCCGACACCGCCGACGCGCTCACCCGCGCCGAGATCGCCGCTGCGCCGTTTTTTGGCCAGGCGCTGCTGCCCGATGAGGTGCCGTATTCAGGCGCCCTGCGGGCGGTGCCGACCGACCGGGTGGTCGTCAATCCGATCAACACCACCGCGATGATGCGGATGGGCAGCCGCGCGGTGAAGGAATCTCTGGTGCGCACCGCCGCGTCGCTGCTGCGGCGAGCGGCGCAATGAGCCTGGGCCCCGCCGAGCGGAAGGCGCTCAAAGCGCTCTGCGGTAAGCGCGGCAAGCCCGAGCTCAAGCGCCTGTTTGCGCTGATCCGCGCCAACAGCGACCGCGCCCTGCTCGCGGGGATCGCGCCGGCGCGGAAACGTCCGGTCAAATCCGCACCCAGCTTGGCCGATGCGATGCGCCCGTTGCTGGCGCCGGCTTCCGAGAAGGCGGAATTGTTGGTCGAGCATTTGGCGAAGAAGCATCGGCGCAAATTGGACTTCGCGCCCAAGGGTCTCGCCGACGCCGCGAAGCGACTGCGCGCGGCCGGGCTTAGCCAGGCGCAAATCGATGCGGGCGCGGTGAGCCTGCTGAAGGAACTCGCCAAATTACACGGCACCCGAGAAACCGTCGTCTGAGCACCTACATTGGCGCCTGTAACCCCAACCGCGCGTTGGGCGAACTCCTACGGCTCCAAGGATTTCCTCCATGACTCGCTCCCAATCCGGTTTCGATCTCACGCCGCCCTCCGCGAACGAACGCGCGCGGCTCGAAGCAGGCCTCGATGACGAAGAGCGCCGCGTTTTGCTGAACCACGGCACCGAAGCGCCGTTCTGTGGTGGGCTGCTTGGGCAGAAGAAGCCGGGCGCCTATTGTTGCCGGCTTTGTGGACTGCCGCTGTTTCGGCAAGACACGAAATTCGAGAGCGGCACCGGCTGGCCCAGCTTCACCGCGCCAATCGATCCCGCGCACGTGCTTGGCATCGAGGACAATTCCTACGGGATGCGCCGCGTTGAGACGCGCTGCGCGCGCTGCGACAGCCACCAGGGCCACGTGTTTCCGGACGGGCCGCGCCCGACGGGCCTGCGCTATTGCATCAACTCGGTGTCGCTGCAGTTCGTGGCCGACGGCGAACTGCTGGCCGATCCGTTGCAACGGGGCGAAACGCTCTAATTGACGCTTTTCCGCAATTTGCGGATCAACGCATCGAGATCGCTGCGCAGCGACGCGGAAATCGCCTCAACCGGCGCATCGTCACGGAAGCGCTGAAACGCGCGCGACATGACTTTGGCGACAAGCAAGTTTGCTTCGTTGAGATCGCCGGTGACGCGGTGCGCCTTGGCGGCAAGCTCACCCTGGTGAGACAGTATGGCCGTCAATGGTTGGCCCATGGGGCTTCTCCCTTGCTCGGACCGGACAGCCCCCACTGCTCCGCACGGTGACATATTCTGGATAACACGTTTTCCCCAGCTGGCGTACCCAAAATCAATCGGCTGACCGTCATTTAAGTTTCGACAACGAAGATGGTGGACCCTGGCTTTACCCTGATTGCGTCGTCGGCTTGACGGCGGCTCAGCTTCAGCGACCATGGACGGCGCGTGACAAAACCTTTTCCGACGAAGAACCTGCGGTTCTATCTGACGGCGCCCTCGCCCTGCCCGTATCTGCCTGGGCGACGCGAGCGCAAGGTGTTCACCGGCCTCGACGGCGCCGACGCCACGCAATTGCACGATGCGCTGACGCAAGCCGGCTTCCGCCGTTCTCAGAACATCGCTTACCGCCCCTCCTGCGACGGCTGCGCGAGCTGTGTTTCGGCGCGCGTCGTGGTGGACGATTTCACGTTCAACAAACGCTGGCGCAAAGCCATCGCCAAAAACGCCGACCTCACCCGCGCGCTGCGCCCCGCCGAAGCCACCGAAGAGCAATTCTGGTTGCTGCGCCGTTATCTCAAGTCACGTCATTCCGATGGCGGCATGGCTGAGATGGGCATGGGCGAATACGCGGCGATGGTGGAAGAGACCGCCGTCCGCACGCACATCGTCGAGTATCGCTATAGCGCTGGGCCGTCGAAGGGCGAATTGGCGGCGGCGGCCTTGGTGGACGTGCTCGGCGACGGGCTCAGCCTGGTCTATTCGTACTTTGATCCCGATGCGCCCAAGCGCGGGCTCGGCATCTACACGATCCTCGATCATATCCAGCAGGCGCGCGCGGCGGGCTTTCCGTTCGTGTATCTTGGCTATTGGATCCCCGGCTCGGAGAAGATGGCCTACAAGGGCGAATTCCAGCCGCTGGAGCTGCTGCTGGGCGGCCAATGGCGCCGCTACGAGCCGGTTCAGTTCTAAACGCCTCCGCTTCCTGAGTTCGTAGCCATTCTCGCACGCCCTGCTGGCTGTAGGATAAGTTTTGGCGACTCAGAGGCAGGCAATGAGCGAGACGAAGAAAGCGCTGTGGCGCGCCGGCGAGATCGCACCGACGATGCGGCCATTCACGCAGAAGCTCAATCCGAACTCGCTGTTTCGCGCCGCTGCGCTCTCGCGCCTCTCCGGCATGAGCCGCGCGCATGTGAGCTTGGTGCGGCTCCCCCCGGGCAAGGACAGTTTCGCTTACCACGCGCACATGCACGAGGAGGAATGGATCTACATACTTTCCGGGCGTGCGATGGCGCAGATCGACGGCAAGAGTGTTGAGGTTGGCGCTGGCGATTTCATGGGCTTTGCGACCCCTTCCGTGCCGCACTTGTTGCGCAATACGTTTGATGAGGAATGTTCGTATCTGATGGGCGGTGAGGACAAGCCAATTGAGGTGGTGACTTACCCTGAACTCGACAAGCGCTTCCTGCTGATGCAATCGCCGAACGGGACTGAGTTTTACGAATTGGGCGAGCCGATCAAACCGTTCGGCAAGGCCGATTAGAGCAACACGCCTTCACGGGTGCGGGCGCCTTCGGGCGCGGTGAAGCCGTAGATCGCGCACACGCGCGCATCGGTGGCGGTTGGGCTTGGCGCGTCGTCGCCGGTGAACACGATCAACGTGATTCCGTGCGCGGGCGGTTCGTATACGATCGCGACATAACGCGGCGGCTCGGCCGTATCGCACGCGCCATGGATGGCGGAAGCGTTCGGCGCGATCACTTGCTGGTTCACGCGCCGCAATTCGACGACCACGTTGCTCGATGCGACCGCCGCTGCGGCGTAGCTCTCACCGTCGTGGCTCATGCGATCATGGCCGCGGCGCGGGTCGAGCTGGCGCGTGTAGAGCGTCACGCCGTTGGCGAAGCTGAGGCCAGCGCGCTGGATTGCGACATCGCCTGTGACCGCACGCGCCGTTTCAGATTGCGCCTTGAAGGCCCCCATCAAAGGCGCAGGCGCGGCAGCCGACGCTTGTGCATCCGACGCCATCGGCGTGCTCGACTCGCCGCACGCGGCGAGCAGCGAGAGGGCGAGGAAGATCGCACTGGGGGAGCCTGCGCGCATGGGCAGGAAACTATGCTTCAGAGCCGCGCGCTGCGATGGCGCCCATCGCAATTCGCCAACATCTGGTCGCGCGTGATCGTCTGCTGTCGCAGATGCGAGAGCCAGGGAGCCGGGGCGCGTGGGAAGCGCCGCATAAATTGCCGCCTCGCAGCGGCGTAAGACGCATCACACGCGCCCCGTCGTGACCGTTTTCGATCGGCGCCGTCGCAAGAGGTTTTTCACTCTCGGAGGCGGCTCGGCCGACCGCGTGCAGCGCCGCCGCCAAGCGGCGCCGGACCCCCACGGTTTGCTGGGATTGCCAGTGCGACCCGTGGGCTTTCACGCTCAATCACGTCCCCCGCGTTCGGCTGCTCGGCTAGCAACGAGAACCTCCCATGCGAAGGATGAGGCATTATCGCCGCACTTTTGGGGTGTCGGATAGATTTTCGCGAGTCGGCGACGCCACAAGGGCTGGAGCGGCGGCAAATGTGGGATAGGCTCCGCTTCGAGGGAGGGGTCCCTCCGATTGCGGCGCCGGGGTGAGGCCATGCGCGAATCCGATCCGCCCGACCACGGCAAGCGTGGCCGACGCGAACTGAAGGCGGCCGACGACGACTTGTGGACGCTGTTGCGGGAGCAACGCTTTCGCAACGCGGACTTTGTGCGCCGGCATGTCATCGGGCCATTCGCGGTGGATTTCGCCAGCGTCAGCGCGAAGCTGGTGATCGAGCTTGATGCGAACGCGCCTGTGAGCGCGGAGCAAGCGGCGCTGGACGCTGAGCGCGTTGCGTTTGTGCAGCGCGCCGGCTGGCGCGTGCTGCACATCAACAGCGATGAAGTGCTGGCCGGAGATGGCGCGGTGTATGCGGCGATTGAGGCTGCGTTGGGGTGAGCAGGTTACAGCGCTCCGTCGTCGCCCTCCTGCATTTGCGTTAGGCGTGCGGCGCGTAGTTCTGCAGGCTTCGCGCTGTGCTCATCACGCACAACCGCTGCTGCACCGTCACGCTCCCGAAGATGGGAGGGGGTTCGCCGCGGTGGTTCACTCCTTAGCGTGAATCACCCGATTTTTGAGACGCCCAATATGGGCCTCGTGCTCCGCGGACAACTTGACAAGTTGATCGACGGATGGATCGATCTCTTCAAGCGCGCTTATTGCAGTGTCGCCGTCGGAATCGGCGAAGAGAATTGCTGACTGCACTTTTTTGGCCAACACAGTGATCTGACCGGCAGTCTTCACCGCTAACTCGAACGCATTTCGCTCAAGACGACTGATCGGCTGGTTGGTGCCCGCGCGTTCCACAAGCATCTGCTCGTAGCCCGCCATCGTCTTTAGAATGTTTCTAGTGTTTACCAACGCCTCTTCAACAGACGCGCGCAAGATATCTTGTTCCTGTTCAGCGCTTGGCTCCTTGGCCTTCGCTGCCGTCTTCTTTGACTTCGATACGGCCTTTTCAACTTTGTCACTTAAATCCGGCCAGAGTTTTTCGAACAGCGGCGACAGCGTAACATCCTCAAGCGCGCGGTCGCCGGATGCTGCGTTGATCGAGTCCACCAATTTTCGAATCTCGTCCTTGCTGAACTGAGCCATCTGAAACTGAAGAAGTGGACTGTCACGCAGGTCCGCAGGCGCGACGTCGAACAACATCGGCACTACCGCAGATTTTGTCACCGACTTCGTGAGCGCCCCCGCTTCGAACATGACCCACGGCGCTTCGGTGTTGTCTGGTGTGATAAAGATTATCCCAAAGTGCGACGCCTCAAGTTCACCAGCAATGTCGGTCGCCCACCGCGACCCTTTGTTGATGTCGGAAGATGATATGTACGGATCTACATGTTGCAGGATCATCGGAATCCAGCCGCGGAACTCCTTTGCGATCGCGTGGCTCTGGGAACCTGACCAGCTGAGGAATAACTTCATGATTCCCTCACAACGGAATGTTGTCGTGCTTCTTCCAGGGGTTCTCTAACTTCTTGTTCTTGAGCGTGCCGAGCGCGCGGATGATGCGCTTCCTTGTTTCGCGCGGCATGATGACGTCGTCGACGTAACCCAGGCTCGCGGCGACGAACGGGTTGGCGAAGCGGTCGGAATATTCCTTGGTGCGGGCGGCGATTTTTTCGGAATCGCCGATGTCGGCGCGGAAGATGATTTCGACGGCGCCCTTGGCGCCCATCACCGCGATTTCGGCTGAGGGCCAGGCGTAATTCACGTCGCCGCGCAGGTGCTTTGAACTCATCACGTCATAGGCGCCGCCATAGGCTTTGCGCGTAATCACAGTGACTTTCGGCACCGTGGCTTCGCCGTACGCGAACAGGAGCTTCGCGCCGTGCTTGATGAGGCCGCCGAGCTCCTGGCGCGTGCCCGGCAGGAAGCCCGGCACGTCGACGAAGGTGACGATCGGGATGTTGAAGGCGTCGCAGAAGCGCACGAAGCGCGCGGCTTTGCGGCTGGCGTCGATATCGAGCACGCCGGCGAGCACCATCGGCTGGTTGGCGACGATGCCGACGGTGGAGCCGTCGAGGCGCACGAAGCCGGTGAGGATGTTCTTGCCGAACTCGCTGCCGATTTCGAAGAAATCGCCTTCGTCGGCGACCTTCTCGACCAGCTCTTTCATGTCGTAGGGCTTGTTCGGATTGTCAGGGATGAGGCGATCGAGCGAGGTTTCCTCGCGCGTGACGTCATCGAAGTGCGGGCGCGTTGGCGGCTTTTCGCGATTGGAGAGCGGCAGGAAATCGATCAGCCGGCGCATTTGCGTCAGCGTTTCGAAATCGTTCTCGAAGGCGCCATCGACCACGCCCGATTTGCTCGCATGCACACGCGCGCCGCCGAGTTCTTCCGCTGTCACCACCTCGTTGGTCACGGTTTTCACAACGTCGGGCCCGGTGACGAACATGTAGCTCGTGTCCTTCACCATGAAGATGAAGTCGGTCATCGCCGGTGAGTACACATCGCCGCCTGCGCACGGTCCCATGATGACGCTGATCTGCGGGATGACGCCCGAAGCGAGAATGTTGCGCTGGAAGATGTCGGCGTAGCCGGCGAGGCTCTCGACGCCTTCCTGAATGCGCGCACCGCCGGCGTCGAAAATGCCGATGATCGGCGCGCCGTTCTTCATCGCCATGTCCTGCACTTTGCAGATCTTCTCGGCGTGCGCGCCCGAGAGCGAACCGCCGAACACGGTGAAGTCCTTGGAGAACACGTAGGCCAAGCGGCCATTGATCGTGCCCCAGCCGGTGACGACGCCGTCGCCGGGGACTTTGGTTTTCTCCATGCCGAATTCGGCCGAGCGGTGCTCGACGAACATGTCGAACTCTTCGAACGAGCCCTCGTCTAACAAAAGCTCGATGCGCTCGCGCGCGGTGAGTTTGCCCTTGGCGTGCTGCGACGCCATCCGCTTCTCGCCGCCGCCCGCCCGCGCCGCCGCGCGCTTGGCTTCCAGGGCTTCGATGATGTCTTTCATTGTTGCGGACCCTTTGATGCGTCACCCGGGATGGCGGAAGCGCGTGCGAATGACAAGTCAGCCAAGCGTCTCAACGAACCGCGCGACGGCATCTAGATCGAGTTTGAGGCGATCCAGGCGCGCTTTGGCCTCTTCGTCCTCGCCCCAGCGGTCGATGCTCCAGCGTTCATCGACGGTGGCGGCGGCGAAGGCCTCGGCGGCGCTGATGTGGGCTTCGAGCAGCGCGAAGCCGATATAGACCGAGCCTGCCGCCATGGTGGCCTGCGCGACGGCGGTGGCGTGGAAATCGTCGAGATCGTCGACCTCCCATTCGAGCGCGGTGATTTCTTGCGCGGGCACCGGTGCCGGCAGCACGCCCTGCACCACTTGCAGGCGGCGATGAAAGCGCTCGTTCGCCCACGCCACGATCGGATCCCACGCGGCGGACTGGCGCGCGACCAGCCCCTCGGGCGTGGTGGCGCGGTGACAGATCAAATCGGTCTCGGCGTACTTGGCGACATCGTGGGCGATTTCGGCGCGCCGCTTGGCAGTGATGTCGATCGACGCGAAGGCAAGCTGAGTCAGCGGCATACTGGTGGGCGCGATGTGGTCGCCCTGCGCCCGCCACTCAGCCGCCATCGCCTCGGCCAGCGCGCGCGTAGGCGCAGCGAACACCGCCCCGCCCGGCGTGCGCAGGGTGCGAGTGTCAAGTAGGACGCTCGCGCCGTCTTCGCTGACGACGGCGTCTTTGTAGAAGCGCTTGGCCAAGTCTGTGCTCATGCGGCGCGCCAAGCCGCGAGCATCGCATCGAGCGCGGGGAAATCGTGCGCGACTTCGTGGGCGTGAACCGCGACCTCCTCGGCCGTGTGGAAGCCCCAACTCACGCCCAGCGCATAGGCGCCGGCGGCGCGCGCCATTTCCATGTCGAACGTGGTGTCGCCGATCATCACCGTGTGCTCCGGCGCGATGTCGAGCGCTTGCATGTTGAGCGCGAGCATGTGCGGGTCCGGCTTGCCGGGGCCGTCATCGGCGCAGAAGCCGCAATCGAAGAACGACGAGAGATCGTGCGCCGCCAGGATGTGGTCAATGCCGCGACGCGCTTTGCCGGTGGCGATGCCCATGAGCCAGCCTTCTCCGCGCATCCGCTCCAAGGTTTCGCGCGCGCCGTCGTAGAGGGGTTCACGAATGCCGGCTTCGCGATTGGCGACGAACGCGTTCTTGTAGGCGACGCCCAGCTCGGGCCAGCGTGCGGGATCGAGATGCGGCGCAAGCGTCGCCAACGCCGGGCCGAGCGAGAGACCGACGATGCGGCGGGTTTCGTCATAGCTTGGCGGCGGCAGATCGAGCGCGGCGAAGGCCTGCGCCATCGCCTCGCCAATCGAATGACGGCTGTCGACGAGCGTGCCGTCGAGATCGAAGACCGCCAGGCGCTTCAAATCTTGTCGCCGTTTTTGCGGGCGTAGCCGCCACCGCCGGAATAGCGCCCGGGCAGGAATTTCATGTCGAGATCGGAGTACTCACCCCAATCGCCATCATCGCGACCGCCCATCACCAGCAGCTTCGCCGGCGTTTGCGTGAGGTTTTTCAGGCAATGGCCATCGTGAACACCGGCCTTGAAGCCGGCGCTGTCGCCCGCTCGCAGCGTTTCCTCGCCGCTGTCGGTGACGAGTACGACCTCGCCTTCGAGCACGAACACGAACTCATCTTCCTTCTCATGCCAATGGCGCTGACTGGACCAGACGCCGGGATCGAGCGTGAGCAGATTGACGCCAAATTGCGTGAGGCCCACGGCATCGCCGAGACGCAGCCAGTGACGGCCTTTGCAGGGTTCGTCGTGCGGTGGCGGATAGCGCGTGCCCCGCCCCGTCGGCGCGCTGTCGAGATCGATCTTTTTCATCACCGCCCCTTAGCTCGGCACCAGATCGAAAGCGATTGTCAGCCGCTCCTCGCCGTCCGCAAACGGGATTGTGCCGTGCCACATATAGGATGGGAACAGCACCAGGAGACCCACTTTCGGCACGACAATCTTTTCGGGACCGCAATTGGGCAAGGGCCACGGCGGCTCGCCGAACTTGATGGCGCCAGCCTCGCCGTGCACCGGCGGCAACGACACGTAATAGGCCGAGCTGATCCAACCGGCGTTGTGGATGTGATTGCCGTGAAACCCGCCCGGCCGCAGCCGCACGGACCAGCAACCGTGAAACGAATAATCGCTGCGTCGGCGCGCGCCGACGGGATCGCTCGGACTAAGCGCAGCGATGTAATCTCGTATCGGTGCATCGAGCGCTTCAAAAAACGCGCGGATATTCGGGTCGTTGGCGTAACGCAGGTCGCCGCCCGTCTGCGTGCCGTTACGGAGCGTTTGGTCGAGCGGATGCGCGGCGTTCTGGTGCAAAGCGCGCAAGCTTTTTGCGAGCTCAGCATTGAAAGACGCGGTGTCTCCGAACGGCGGGGCGACCTCATAGGCGCGCACCAGATTGTCGTAATCGTAGAAGTGACGATAACGCTCATCGCCGAGCATCCGCATCGCCGTCGCTTCGAACGCGATCATCTGCTGGGCCACGCGCGGGTTATGCGGGAACGCGCGCATCGCCTCCAGCGCCTCGGCGGCGCGTCCGAGCCGCAGCAGAACAACGGCACGATCACCCGCGAGCGCTGCCGTAGGATGACGATCAAGCGCCACCAGCGCTTCGTCGAGGCGGCCCTGATGCGCCAGCACATTGCTCAATGCTTTGGCGATGGCGACGTCGCTCGCGGGCGCGTCGCGTAACACGTGCTCGGCCCGCTTGATGGCGCCCGCATAAAACAGAAGATTGGCAGCTTCGGTGCGCAGAGCGCTGTGGGTCGGATTTGCGCTGAGCGCGGCTTCCATAGTCGCGGAAAAGCCAGCGCTATCGCCCTGAAGCCAACGCTGCCGCGCCAGCTGGCTTTGCACGGCGACATTGTCGGGCCACTCGTTGGCAGCGCCCACCAACAATGCTTCGGCATCCGCGGCGCGGCCGGCTTCGTTGAGCGCGTGCGCGTGATTGATCACAATATCGGGCGCGCGCGCGCCTTCACGCGCAAGCGCTTCCCATTCCGCCAGCGCTTCCCCACCACGCCCAAGCCGATCAAGCGCGAGCGCGCGCGTGTGGCGCAATGGCTGCGATCTGGGCTCAAGCACGAGCGCGCGCTCCGTGGCAGCGAGCGCCGCCGCGAAATCGCCGGCTGCGCGCTGCGCCGCGGCCAGCACGTCGAGAGAGGGAGCACTGGAGTCCTGCGCGCTCAGCACAAGCGCTTCGCGCACCGCGTCTTCCGCGGCGCCGGCGCTGATCAGGCAATGCACGAGGTTCTGGCGTGCGCCGAGGAGCGACGCATCCGCGGCAAGCGCCGAGCGGAATATCTCGGCGGCCTCCTGGTGTCGGCCCTGCGCGTCGAGCACGACGCCCAGATTGGAAAGATACTCGCCATCGCCAGGCGCGTGCGTCAGCACCACGCGCCAATGATGTTCGGCCTCGGCCAATCGGCCCTGCGCTTGCAGAATGAGCGCCATGAGCGAGAGCAAACCAACGTGACCGGGATGCGCGCCCACCACGGGACCAAGCAGACGCTCGGCTGCGTCTGAATCGCCGCGTTGAAAGTGCTGATACGCGGCCGAAGCGGCCGCCCGTTCTGCGTCGTTCATACTGGCGCTACGTCGAATGAGAGCGAGAGACGTTCGACACCGTCGAACGCCACGGTCCCATGCCACATGTAGGACGGAAACAGAACCAGGCGGCCGACTTTGGGCTCGACGAAATGGTCCGGCGTGCAGCCGGGCATCGGGCGATGCGGTTCGCCGAATTTGAGCCAGCCAGCGCGGTTCTGCGTTTTCGCCGGCGTAAGCGCCACATAATAGGCCGAGCTGAGCCAGCCTTGATCGTGCACGTGGTTGGGCTGAAATCCGCCTTCGGAGAGCCGCACTGACCAGCACGCGGCGATGCGCTGGCGATCGCTTTTGCGCCTGCCCACAGGATCGTCGAGCCCCAGCGGGAGGTGTTGCACATAGTCGCGCACGGCCGCGTCGATGGCGGAAAAGAATGCTTTGATATTCGGTTCGTCGAGCAACAACAGGCTGCGCCCGGTTTGGGTGCCGTTCTTCAAGCTCTGGTCCAGCGGGTGCGCGTTGACGCGGTGTTGGGCGCGCAGAATTTCGGCCAAGGCAGCGTTGAAATTCTCTGCGGTGAAGAAGCCGCGCGGCGGCGGCACGTCATAGGCGCGCACGTAGCGCTCGTAGTCGTTGAAGCGCGCGTACGCAGGGTCGCCGAGCATCCGCAACGCAGTGGCGACGCATGCGGTGAGAAACTGATCGTCGGGCGTGTATTGGCGCATAGAGCGCGCTAGCGCCAACGCTTCTTCCGGCTTGCCGGCGCGCAGCAGCGTTGAAAGCATGTTGCGCTCGGTCGCCTCCGCGCCCGGCGCGAGTTGCACAGCGCGGCGAAAGCTGGTGAGGGCGTCTTCCAGGCGATTGAGTTCGTCGAGCACGATGCCGCGCGCGGTCAGCAGCGAGGGATGGTTGGGCGCGACGCCGAGGCTTTCATCGAGCACATTCAGCGCTTTTGCGTCGTGGCCGCCACGGTGCAGGACATCGGCGCACATCAAACGGAGCGCGAGATCTTCTGGGCGACGTTGAATTTCGCGTTCGAGCGTGGCGGTGCACGCCTCGCCCTCGCCCCGCAGCCAGCGCATGCGCGCCAGCGCGCCTTGGATGTTGCCGGAGGCGCCCCAGGCGGCCACGGCCTGCTCCAGAACGTTTTCGGCTTGGTTCTTGTCGCCTTCCGTGTAGAGCGCGCGCGCGTAGGCGAGTGCGAGATCGGGCGATTCCAAATCTTCGCGCGCGAGGCCCTCGTAGATCGGCAACGCTTCTCTGGCGCGGCCGATTCGGTCGAGCGATGCGGCGTAGTTCAAACGCAGCCCGCGCATGCGGGGCGCGAATTTGAGCGCAGTTTCGGCGGATTTGAGCGCATCTTGGTGACGCTCTTGAGCGCGCTGGACTTGGTGCAGCAACGTCCACGCTTCAGGACCCGGCGCGGCGGCGATGAAAGCGCGCGCTTCATCCTCTGCTTCGTTGATTTGGCCTGCGGCGATCAAGCCGCGCACAAGATTGACACGCACCGCGCCCGAATCCGGCAAGAGCGCGATGGCGGCCCGAAACACCCGTGTCGCTTCGAGGTTTTCGCCCTTGGCCTGCAGCACGACGCCGAGGTCGTTGTAATAACTGCCCTCGCTCAAGGCGTAGGAAATCGCGCCGCGCAAGTGCCGCTCGGCTTCGCCGAGTTGGTTCTGCGCCTTCTTGATCAGCCCCATAAGGTGCATGACCGATGCATCTGCCTTGAGCTGATTGAACACGGGCGACAGCACGCGCTCGGCGCCTACGGCATCGCCTTGCCGTAACAATTCATGTGCGGCGTTGGCGAGAGCGGAGACGTCCGGCGCCTTCATGGTGCTAGCGATTGCCCGCGAATGGCGCGAACGGATCCTTGGCGTCGCGCGCATCGAAACCAAGCGCGTCGAACGCCGCCTGCATGTGCGGCGACAATGGCGCGGTGACATTGATCTCGCCGCCCGACGGGTGCGGCAGGCGCAACGCGCGGGCATGTAGCAGCAACTTGTCGCCAAGCCCGTGCGGGGTTTCGCGGTCGCAGGTGTATTTGGGGTCGCCAGCGATGGCGTGGCCGAGTTCAGCCATGTGGAAGCGCAATTGGTGCGTGCGCCCGGTGACGGGTCGGAGCGCCACCCAGGACGCGCGCCCGCCGGCTGAGCCTTGCACAACGTATTGCGTCACCGCGTGCACCGCGCCTTCGTCTTGCTGCAGACAGCTCTGCATCATCTCGCGATCAGCATCGTGGACGCCCGGCGCCTTGCGCATCCAGGAGCGAAGTTCGCCGAGCTTCGGGCGCGGACTGCCGACGACGATGGCCCAGTAGATTTTATCGGTGTCGCGATCACGAAACGCTTCGCCGAGAAACGCCGCCGCGCGCGGATTGCGCGCCAGCACCAGGCAACCGGATGTGTCGCGGTCGAGCCGGTGCACGAGCTTCGGCTTTTTCTCAGCGTCGAACGTGAGCCCGTCGAGCAAGCCATCGAGATGGCGCAACGTCTTCGGACCACCTTGCACAGCAAGGCCATGCGGCTTGTTCAAGACAATGACGTCGTTGTCTTTGTGCAGCACGAGTGAACGGACGAAGTCGACATCCTTGCCGCTCATGCCGGGCGGCAGGCGCGGCGCTGCATCCGGCAACGGCGGAATGCGGACGCTCTGGCCGGGGCCGACGCGGTCTGACGCCTTCGCGCGCGCGCCATCCACGCGGATTTGCCCGGTGCGGATCAGCTTTTCGACCTGGCCTTGGTTCAGTTGCGGGTAGCGTCGGCGCAGCCAGCGGTCGAGACGGCTTTCGCCGTCATCGTGGCTCACCTCAACGGTTTCGACCGCCTTCATACCCGCCCCAGACTCAAGCCAAGCCAACACCCGCCGACGCTGAGCAGCAAGGATGCTGCAACATATAGGAACGCCTGGTCGGGCCGTTGTTCGAGCAAACGCACCGTCTCGATTGAAAACGCCGAAAACGTGGTGAAACCGCCAAGCAGCCCCACGCCAAACAGCAGCCGCATCGGCTCGTGCGCGGGGTCAGTGCGCGCCGCCAGCAGGCCCATCGCGACCCCGCCGACCACGTTCACGATCAATGTGCCCCAAGGCAGCCCGTGGCCCAGCCAACGCGTCGCGGCGACGCCGACGCCGTAGCGCGCCGCCGACCCCACCGCGCCCCCGAGCGCCACGAGCAGAAGGTTCATCATCTGGGCGCCAACAGCCTGGCGCGGAGGTTGGCGGCAACAGCGTGCGCGTCATAGGCGTTCGGCGCGTCCGGCTTTACGCCTTCGCCGAAGCGGATTTCGAGCGTCGCCGCCGTCGCGCGTGCGCCGCCACCGCCGCCGAGCGGAAAGTTCACGCCAACGCTGGCGCCGACGCCGCCGCGCCCACCAAAGGAGCCGCCGCCAATGCCAACACCGACGCTGGGCCCGCTGCGGCCACGCGTTGCGTCCATGCTCTCGCGATCGACCCAGAACCAATCACGTTGGTTGGCGATGGTGAGGTCAGCGGCGCGCAAGAGCGCGTAATCATAAAGCCGTGTTTGCTCAATGGCGCCGCCGGCGCGGTAGGTGACGAAATAGCGATTGTTCTCAATCTGCGTCTCGGTGAAGCCGGCGCCGCCTGGACGCGCCGCTGGCGCGTAGACGGGCGTGGTCGCGCACGCGGCCAAGACCGTGGCGGCGACGATGAAAATGACATTCCGAAGCATGGGTGCGAATCCTGCGAACGCCCTCCGCGAGGCATTTCTATCAGGTTTGCGCGTCGAGCGGCGCCTCAAGACCCAGTGATCGAGCCGCCGCCAAGAAATGTGCTGGCGGCGGGGCCTGAAAGGTGCGCCTGCCACCCGTGGGATGGGGCAGATCGAGCGATTGCGCATGCAAGAGCAGGCTCGGGATCTCAGTGCCGCCGAGGCGGAACAGGCCGCCATATTTGCCGTCGCCGGCGATCGGCCGGCCAATGCCCGCCAGGTGGGCGCGGAGCTGGTGCATGCGACCGGTTTCAGGTTCGAGCCGCACGAGCGCCGCCGCCGGCGTCGATGATAACGTTTGATACCGTGTCAGCGCTGCCTGGCCCGCCGCGTCGATCTCCATGATGTCGAGGCCGGCGCGCGAGGCCTTGCGCAGCCCAAGGCTGATTTCGCCGTCCGTTGGCGCGGGCGCGCCGCCGCAGACGATGGCGAGATAGGTTTTCTTCGCCTCGCGTGTGGCGAATGTTTCCGACAAGAACGCCGCCGCCGGCTTGGTGCGCGCAGCGGCGATCACGCCGGAGGTCTCGCGGTCCAGCCGATGCACGAGATGCGGCCGCTTGCCGTTCGACTTGGCGAACGCGGCAAGCAGGTCTTCGAGGCTTTGCGTCACGCCGGAGCCGCCCTGCACTGCGAGGCCGGCTGGTTTGTCGAACACGAGCATGTGCGCGTCTTCGTAGATCACTAGCGCGCGCGCGCGTTCGGCGTCCGCCTGCGAGAGCGGTTTTGCTGGGGCCTGCTTTGCCATGGTGCGCTTATAGCGTGCTTAGTTCGCCGCCGCGCGCTGTTCGCCAGTGTCCGGATCGGGCACCGGTGGGCCGCCGAACTGGGCGAACCAAGCCAAGGCCGCGCTGATCTTGGCCGCAAGCCCTGTCGGGCGCGCGGCGATCGTGTGCGAGGCCTCAGGCACGGTGATCAGGCGCGTGGGGATGCCGCGCATCAAGAGTGCCCGGTGGAATTGCTCGGCCTCCGACCGCGGCGTGCGATAATCGGCTTCGCCCACCATCAACGCCGTCGGCGTTTGCACATTGCCAACCAACGACAGCGGCGAGCGCGCCCAATAGCGATTGACCGCGCCTTCGGCCCACACCGGTTCGCCAAACCAATAATCGTTCGCGAGCACGTTGACGTCTGTGTAGAGGTTGAAGCTCGTCCAATTGATCACCGGCGCTTCGGAGAGCGCGGCGCGGAAGCGATTGGTCTTGCCGACAATCCAGGCCGTCAGCACGCCGCCGCCAGACGCGCCAGTGACGTAAAGGCGCTCGGTGTCGATCGGCTCCTGCGCGATGGCGCCGTCAACGATGCTCATCAGGTCGTCGTAATCCTGACTCGGATAAGCGTGGTGGATGAGGTTGCCGAACTCGCTGCCGTACGACGTCGACCCGCGTGGGTTTGAATAGACGACGATGTAACCGGCAGCAGCGTAGAGCTGGAATTCCGTCGAGAACGATGGGCCGTAGGCGGCGAACGGGCCGCCGTGAATTTCGAGCACCATCGGATAACGCCGGCTCGGATCGAAGTTCGGCGGACGGATGATCCAACCATCGACGGGTCGACCATCGGCGCTCGACGCCACAGTGATGCGCGTGGCTTGCGGGATGGTTTTTGTCGCCAGCAAATCGTCGTTGAGCGACGTCAGCCGCCGCGCATTGCCGCCGGAGCCAATCGACACGTCAGCGGGGCGCTGCGAGGTGCCGGTGGTGACGGCGTAGCGGCCGGAACTAGTGATCGTGTAAGCGCCTGTCGTGCCAGGGCGGCCGAGGCCGGCGCTGCCGACGTTATCCAGCACCGTGGTGACGGCGCCGCCGCTCGCGCTCACGCGGCCGAGTTTGGTTTGGCCGCGATCGACGAAGAGAAAATAGATGCTGCCATTGCCGGCCCATTGCGGATTGCCGATGTCGCGGTCGAACGAACCGGTGAGCGAGCGCGGGTTCGAGCCATCGGCATTGGCGACGTAGAGCTCGGTGACTTGATAGCCCTGCTGGCGATCGTCGAAGCCCACATAGGCCATGCGGCGACCATCTGGCGACAAGGTCGGCGTGTCTTCGCGGCCATCGCGCGACGTGAGCCGTCGAATGGCGCCGTCGGCCACGTTGAGCGAATAGACATCAGACTCAACGAATTGCGCTTCCCAGCCTTCTTCGGCATTGGCCGAGTAAATGAGGCGCCGGCCGTCAGCGGACCACGACATGCGGCCGTTCAGTTCGGCGCGGCCGAACGTCAATTGACGCGGCGCGCCACCGTCTGCGGGTGTGACGAAGATTTGCGAATAGCCGTTGGGGAGATAGCCCACGCCGTTGGCGCGATAATTGTTGCGCTCATAGACGTTGAACGTCGGGCCCCATTGCGCGCCGTCGGGGCGCGACGGCAGACGCGGCAGCGCGCTCGGCGCTTCGCGCGCGAGCATCTGAAACGCCAAAGTTGCGCCGTCCGGCGACCAGGTGAGATTTGCGGCACCAGCGGCGAGGCGTGCAATCGTCGCTGAGCGTTGCGTGTCGAGATAGAAGACGCGGAGTTCGTTGCGGCCTGCTTCGGAGGCGACGTACGCAACGGCGCGGCCGTTGGGCGACCAAACTGGTTGCGTGTAATCGCCCGCGCCTTGCGCCATCGGCCGATGCGCGCGGCCGTTTTCATCCACCAGCCAGATCGAACGGCGGAAGCGATCGACCATGATGTCGCCAGTGACGCGCTCGTACGCGATCAAGCTGCCATCCGGCGAAATGCGAGGATTGGCGGCGTGTTCGAGATTGAACACGTCTGCTGCTGTGAGCGTCGTCGACGGCCCGCGCGCGGGTTGCGCGAAGGCCGGCGACGTGAGCAGCGCGAGAGCGGCGAACGCCGCGGCGGCACGAATGACCATGACGTTCCCCCTTATGTGTGTGCTTAGCGCGCCGGCCCGTCGTTCGGATCGGGCACCGGCGGGCCGCCGTATTCGGCGAACCAACCCAGCGTCACGCCGACCTTCATGGCGATGTTGGATGGGCGATGGGCGATGTTGTGCGGCGCACCTGGAATGATAGTGAGCCGCGTCGGCACATTGCGCGCCCGCAGCGCCTGGTAGAATTGCTCGGCCTCACTCATCGGCGTGCGCGCGTCAGCATCGCCAACCATGAGCGCAGTCGGCGTGGTGACGTTGCCGACATAAGCGAGCGGCGAACGCGCCCAGTAGCGCGCGGCGGCGCCCTCTTCCCACACGTGCTCACCGAACCAATAATCGTTGGTGAGGTATTGGAGGTCGGAATAATTGTTGAAGCTCAGCCAATTGATGACCGGCTTTTCCGACAAGGCTGCGCGGAAGCGCCCGGTGTGGCCTACGATCCAAGCCGTCAGCACGCCGCCGCCTGAGCCGCCTGTCACGTAGAGACGCTCGGTGTCGATCGGCTCTTGGGCGATCGTCGCGTCGACGATGCTCATCAGGTCGTCGTAGTCCTGGCTTGGATAAGCGTGGTGGATGAGGTTGCCGAATTCACCGCCGTATGATGTCGAACCGCGCGGGTTCGAGAATACCACCACATAACCAGCGGCGGCGTAGAGCTGCACCTCCGGTGAAAACACAGGGCCGTACGCGGAGAACGGGCCGCCGTGGATCTCGAGGATCAGCGGATAGCGCCGGCTTGGGTCGAAGTTCGGCGGGCGCACGATCCAGCCATGCACCGGACGCCCGTCGGCGCTCGATGGCGTGACGATGTGCGTTGCTTCGGGGATGCGCTTGTTCGCGAGCACGTCCTCGTTGAGGTAGGTCAGCCGGCGCGCATTCGCGCCTGAGCCCACGGAAATGTCGGACGGGCGGGTGGAGTCGGCGGTGGTCACCGCGTAGCGGCCGGAATTGGTGACGCTAAACGCGCCGTTGGTGCCCGGACGTCCGAAGGTGACGCCACCGATGCCGCGCAACACCGTTTCGACGCGACCGCCACTTGCGCTGATGCGGCCAAGCTTGGTCTCGCCTTGATCGACAAACAGGAAATAGAGCGTGCCGTTGCCCGCCCATTGCGGCGCCTGCACGTCGCGATCGAGCGAGGCCGTCAGCGAGCGCGGATTGGAGCCGTCGGCGTTGGCGACGTAAAGCTCAGTGACCTGATAGCCCTGCACGCGATCGTCGAAGCCGATATAGGCCATGCGGCGGCCGTCGGGCGACAATGTCGGCGCGCTTTCTTCGCCGTCGCGGCTGGTGAGGCGACGCGCGGCGCCGGATGCGATGTCGAGCGAATAGACGTCGCTTTCGTTCGGTTGACGCTCAAAACCTTCTTCGGCGTTGGCGGAATAGATCAGGCGGCGGCCATCGGCCGTCCACGTCATGCGTCCGTTGAGGCTCGCGTCACCGTAGGTGAGTTGGCGCGGCGCGCCGCCGTCAGCGGGCACAACATAAATCTGAATAGCGCCGTTCGGCAGGAAGCCCTGCCCGTCGGCGCGGATTTGCATGCGCTCGATCACGCGCGCGGGCGCCGCCCACTCGGCGCCATCGGGGCGCTCGGGCATGCGGGGCCCATGCGAGTCGTCGGTTTCGGTGAACATCTGAAACGCGAGCGATTGGCCATCGGGCGACCACGTGAGGTTGGCAGGCCCGCCAGCGAGGCGCGTCAACGTCGCGGAGCGCTGCGTGTCGAGATAGAACACGCGCAGTTCGCTTCGGCCGGCTTCGTTGGCCGCATAGGCCACGGCGCGGCCATTCGGCGACCAGACCGGTTGCGTGTAATTGCCGGCGCCCTGCGCCATTGGCCGATGCGTACGGCCGTTGGCGTCAACGAGCCAGATCGAGCGGCGGAAGCGGTCGGTCATGATGTCGCCGGAGACGCGCTCGTAGGCGACAAGGCTGCCATCGGGCGAGATGCGCGGATTGGCGGCGTGCTCAAGATTGAACACGTCGGCGGCAGTCAGGATGTTGGTGGGTCCGCGCGCAGCGGGCTGCGCCCACACAGGCGTCGACGCCAGCGCCAGAACGGCCACAGCCGCAGCCAATTTTACGATCATGTTGAGCCCCTCACTGCTCGGTAATGAGGGTTACGTTAGCCGACCATCCGGTCGGCAGAAACCCACTCGCCCAACAAGCGAGCGATTTTTGCCGCATTTCAGCCTTTGTCCGCACGCTCCGCGCGAAGTTTGGCCCAGTGCTCCAACCTCTCCTTGATCGGCTGCTCGCGGCCGCGCCCGGCTGGGTCGTAGAAACGCCGACGCTTCATGCCGTCGGGAAAATAGTTTTGGCCTGAAAACCCCTCTGCGGTGTCGTGGTCGTAGGCGTAGCCTTTGCCGTAGCCCTCACTCTCCATCAGCTTGGTGGGCGCGTTGAGGATATGCTTGGGCGGCATCAGCGAGCCGGTGTCTTGGGCCGCGCTCTTGGCTTGCTTCCACGCCGTGTAAGCGGCGTTGGATTTGGGCGCGGTGGCGAGATGCAGCACCGCTTGCGCGAGGTGGAGCTCCGCCTCAGGTGGGCCGATGAAATGCACGGCGTCTTTCGCGGCGTTGGCGATCAGCAACGCGGTGGGATCGGCAAGGCCGATGTCCTCGGCGGCAGCGCGGACGATGCGGCGGGCGATGAACAATAAGTCCTCGCCGCCGACGACCATGCGCGCGAGCCAATAGAGCGCAGCATCGGGATCAGATCCGCGAATGCTTTTGTGAAGCGCGGAGATGAGATTGTAGTGCTCCTCGCGGTCTTTGTCGTAGGCGGGCGCGCGCTTCTGCAACAGCTCGCCCAGTTGTCGCGCGCTCAGAGGCGCCGGCGGCGAGAGCGCGAACGCTTCTTCCGCCAGGGTGAGCAGATAGCGACCGTCGCCATCGGCCATGTTGGTGAGCGCGATGCGCGCGTCGGGCGCTAGCGGTAGCGATTTGCCGAGCAACGTCTCCGCGCGCGTCAGCAGCAAATCCAACGCGGCATCGTCCAATCGCTTCAGGACGAACACCTGCGCGCGCGAGAGCAGAGCGGCGTTGATCTCAAAGCTTGGATTTTCCGTCGTGGCGCCGACGAGCGTGATCACGCCTTCTTCGACGTAGGGCAGAAACCCGTCTTGCTGCGCGCGATTGAAACGATGGATTTCATCCACGAACAGCAAGGTGCCCTTGCCTGTCGCACGGCGGCCGCGCGCGGCTTCGAACGCCTTCTTCAGATCAGCGACCCCTGAAAACACGGCGCTGATCTGCTGAAACTCCAGTCCGGTTTCCTCGGCCAGCAAGCGCGCGATGGTGGTCTTGCCGACGCCCGGCGGCCCCCACAGCACCATCGACGCAAGTCGCTTCTGCGCCACCATTCGCCCGATCGGCCCGTTTGCCTGAAGCAAATGATCCTGGCCGACCACTTCGGCCAACGCGCGCGGCCGCAGCCTATCGGCCAGGGGGCGCGGCGCTGCTTCGTCGAGGCCTGCGGCTTGGAACAGATCGCTCATCGGCTGCGACGTTAGCAGAAAGGAGACGGCCAGCGCTCAAGCGTTTTTTGGGGCGAGTTTCGTCGCAAAAACCATCCTCGCGCTGTTGTTCACAGTTGCCTGACTCTCGCGGCCACTTTTAGGGTGCGGCCTCATTTTTGGGGCTCGGACGCTTATGCTGGAAATTCTCTTCATCGCTTTGTTTCAGGCCGTCAGCGGCGCGCCTGCGCCCGAAGCTCCAGCCGATCCAATGACCGCGGCCGCGCCGATGGAAGAGACCGCACCGGTCGATCCGACCGCTGAAGCGCAAGCGACAGAGGAAACCGCCCCGGAAGGCGCAACGGAAACGACCGCAGAAACCGCGCCCGCTGCCGAAGCGCCGCAACAGGCGACCGCCGATGCGCCGCGCGAGCGGGTGTGCCGCGAAGAGGCCCGCTCCGGCTCGCGCATGCGGGCGCGCCGGACCTGCCGTTAGGCGTTACATCCCGAAGCGGATTTCACCGGTCTGGCCGTTCCGCTCGACGCCAATCACCCAACCACTGGTCTGCGTCATCTGGCGGTCCAACGTCGCCGCGTCTGCGACGCGCTGGCCGTTGATGGTCGAGATGATGTCGCCCGGCCGGAAGCCGACGCGCGCGGCGACGCCGCCACGATCCAGGGTTTGAATGAACACGCCGGTGGCGAACGGATCGAGGCCCGCGTCCTCGGCCGTGGCCGGCGTCAATGTCACGACGCGGGCGCCGCTGAGAGGATGACGGCCTGTCAGCTCGCGGGCTTCCGGCGCACCGCCAGGGGGCGCTTCGGCGCTTGCGTTCAGGGTGCGACGGTCGCCATCACGCATGATCTCAAGCGCGACACGCGCGCCGGGGCGCTGCGTGGCGAACTGGTAGCGCACGCCGCCTTCATCGTGCACTTCGGTGCCGGCGACGCTCAAAATCACATCGCCTTGGCGCAGGCCGGCGCGTTCGCCGGCTGAGCGCGGATAAAGTTGCGTCACCAGCACGCCCTGCGGACGGCTTTGGCCGAGCGAACGGGCGATCTCGGCGGTGACGCCCTGAACGCGCGCGCCCAGCCATGGACGCACGACGCGATCGCCGCCGGAGACTGCGGATTCAACGACGCGGCGCACCATTTCCGATGGAATGGCGAAGCCGATGCCGTTCGAGCCGCCGCCGCTGGTGGAGTAGATCATCGTGTTCACACCGACGAGCGCGCCGTTCATGTCGACCAGCGCGCCGCCGGAATTGCCGCTGTTGATGGCCGCATCGGTCTGGATGAAGAACGCATAATCGCTGACGCCGACCTCGGTGCGCGCGAGCGCGGAAATGATGCCGCTGGTAACGGTCTGTTGCAGGCCGAACGGATTGCCGATGGCGAGCACGAGATCGCCGACTTGAAGATTGTGCGTATCCGCGAACGGCAGCGTCGCCATCCGCTCACCGCCTGTGTTGATGCGCAGCACGGCCAGATCGATGCGCGCGTCCGCCAGCACCAGCTCGGCGTCAAACTCGCGGCGATCCGCGAGGACCACTTTCAAAGATTGCGCGCCCTCGATGACGTGGTTGTTCGTGACGATCACACCATCGGCGCGGACGATGACGCCGGAGCCCAAAGCTTGTTCGACGCGCGGGGCGCTGAAGCGGCCGAAGAACGGATCGCTCATGACGCCGCGCCCGCGCACGACTCGTTGGGCGTAGACGTTCACGACAGCAGGTCCGGCTTGTGCCGCCACCGGGGCGTAGGAAAGCTGCGCCTGCCCGAGCGAGCTTGGCACAACCCGTGGCGCGACTTGCGCTTGCACCAATTGCAATTGCGGCTCGTCTGAGCCTCGAAATTCCTGGGCCGCAATCGGGGCCATCACCAAGGCTCCCGCCAGGAAGCCGCCGCCGATCAGCGGCAGGTTTTTGAGAATGGCCGCGCGCGAGATTTTCATATCTGACCCCGTCTCAGGAGGTTCGCATGTGGCGCCCGGTCGGGGCGGAAACATGGCATTGCGCTGCCGAAGCGACGGCGCGACCGGCGTACGCGAGCACTGGCCGAGCTTAGGCGGCTCAATCGAGCCGCGTTTTCGTGGTGACGCCGACCTTGGCGTCCCAGTCCGCGGGCTCCATGCGCTCGATCGTTTGGCCGAAGGTCCAGACGTGGCCCTCGGGATCGCGCGCGCGGTAGGTGCGGTCGCCGTAGAATTGGGTCTCCGGCTCTTGGAGAATCTCGGCCCCGGCTTTGCGCGCGCGCTCGCAATGGAGGTCGATGTCTTCGTCCAATTGCACGTGTACGGTTTGCGTGTTTGCGCCGTTGAGGGCGCGCGGGCTCTTGGCGCTGTCGTTCCACTCGTAGCCGATCATGACAACCGATGCGCCGAACTTCATCTCGGAGTGCACCAGATTGCCGTCGCCGTCCTCGATCACCATGAGCGGTTCAAAGCCGAACGCCTCTTCGAGCCAGCGGAACGCTGCCTTCGCGTCTTTGTAGATCACAGCGCTGGAAAGGCCTTTGGGGCGGTAATAGTCGGTCATTGGCGGTTTCCTTGTGCGCGACCACGGCGGAGAGCCGCGCGGGTATCGCCGAGATCGCCGTCATTGGCGAGCGGCGCGACGCCCGTGAGATGCGCCAACAGCGGATAAACGGACACGTTGTCGAACACTGGCAATTGCACGCCAGGACGAAAGGCCGGGCCGTAGCCAATGAAGCTGGCCAGCATGTCGTCCTCGGCATTGTCGAAGCCGTGGCCGCCGAAATCGGGGGCGCTGCCGTGGCGCATGAACGTCGTGGTGCGGTAGCGCCAACCGCGATCGGCAATGCAGATCACGCTCGGCACACGTCGGTGCGTTCCGTATTCGAGCCGCGCCGGCAGATCGCGCTTGGCCCAGCATTCGCCGTGCGCGCGCCGGCCGACCATCGCCGCCTCAAGCGCTGCTTCGTGCCCCGGCAACGCGGTGACGCCGGCGGTCGCGGAATCCCAGATGATGCGCCCCAGTGCGGCGGGGGCCATCGCATCGAGATCGATGATCCGGTCTTCCGAGATCGCGGTCATGCCGTGATCGGAGACGATGAGAAGGTTCACGCGATCTTCGAGGCCACGCGTGCGCAGGCCGGCGAGCAAACGCGCCACGGAGGCGTCGGTGCGCGCGAGAGCTTCCGTGGTTTCGGGCGCGTCGGGGCCGAAATCGTGGCCCTGCGTGTCGACGATGTCGAAATAGAGCGTGAAGAAGCGTGGGCGCTCAGCGTCGGGCAGATCCAACCACGACAGCAACGTGTCGACGCGCTGATCGCCAGTCATCTCTTCCTCATAGGGCATCCAGCGTGTCGGGCGCGTGTCGTGAATGGCCACCTCAGACCCTGGCCAAAACATCGTACCCGTGCGGACGCCAGCGCGTTCGAGCGTGACCCAGATCGGTGTCGCGTCGTTCCACCAGATCGGATCGTGCGACACCTCGGCGTTGGAGAGTGTGAAGCGCACGCCGGGACGCTCTGGCGTTTCCATGTAATTGTTGACGATGCCGTGGTGATCGGGGCGCAGGCCCGTCACCAACGTGTAGTGGTTTGGGAAGGTGCTGGTTGGGAAGGACGGGCGCATGCGGGCGCTCGCGCCCTCGGCGCGCAGGCGCGACAACGTCGGCGACACGCCGCGATCCAGATAGTCCATGCGCATGCCGTCGATCGACACCAGGATCAAAATGGGCGGCGGCTCGGTCGAACGCATGTGGCCGCAGGCGGCGAGGAGCGCGAGCGTGACGAGTGCGAGAACATGGCGAGCGAAGGGCATGATTTACCCAAGCACGGCGCGCCAAAACGAAAAAGGCCCGCCTTTGGGGCGGGCCTTTGAAATCTTCTGCGACGCGGGCGCTTAGCCTTCGTCGGTGTAGATCGCTTCCGGGCGCGGGCCGCTGTCTTGGCCACGCGCGTCCTCGTCGCGATCAACCAGTTCGATCACCGCGAGCGGGGCGTTGTCGCCATAACGGAAGCCGGCCTTCAGCACGCGGGTGTAGCCGCCCGCACGCGACTTGTAGCGCGGCGCCAGCGTGTCGAAGAGCTTCTTGGCTTGGGTTTCGTCACCCATGCGCGACACGACCAGGCGGCGCGAGGCGAGATCGCCCTTCTTCGCCAGCGTGACCAGACGCTCGAACACCGGACGAAGCGCTTTCGCCTTCGGCAGCGTCGTCACGATCTGCTCGTGCTTGATCAACGACGCGGCCATGTTGGCGAACATCGCCTGACGGTGGCTGGCCGTGCGGTTGAGTTTCTTATGTCCAGTGCCGTGACGCATGGCGCGCTACCTTAGATTTGATCTTCGTATTTTTTTGCGAGGTCTTCGATGTTGTCCGGCGGCCAGTTCTCAACGGCCATACCTAGGTGCAGGCCCATCGTCGCCAACACTTCTTTGATCTCGTTGAGCGACTTGCGGCCAAAGTTCGGGGTGCGGAGCATTTCCGCTTCCGACTTTTGGATCAGATCGCCGATGTAAACGATGTTGTCGTTCTTCAAGCAATTGGCCGAGCGAACCGAGAGTTCGAGCTCGTCCACCTTCTTGAGGAGGGCCGGGTTGAACGGAAGGTCCGGCTTGTCGGCGCCTTCCTTCTTCTGCTTCGGCTCTTCGAAAGTGATGAAGATCTGCAATTGGTCTTGCAGGATGCGTGCGGCGTAGGCGATCGCGTCTTCGGGACGGATCGCGCCGTTGGTTTCGACTTCGATGATCAGCTTGTCGTAGTCGAGCACTTGGCCTTCGCGCGTGTTGTCGACGCGATAGGCGACGCGCTTCACCGGCGAATAGATCGAGTCGATGGCGATCAGGCCGATCGGCGCGTCATCGGGACGGTTCTTTTCGGCCGGGACGTAGCCCTTGCCGTTGTTGATCGTCAGCTCCATGCGCACCGAAGCGCCGTCGTCGAGCGTGCAGATCACGTGATCGGGGTTGAGGATCTCCATGTCGGAGACGGTCTCGATTTGGCTGGCTTTCACTTCGCCGGGGCCGGTGGCCTTCAGCATCACGCGCTTGGGGCCTTCGCCGCGCATGCGGATCGCGACTTGCTTTAGATTGAGCACCATGTCGGTGACATCTTCGCGCACGCCCGGGATCGAGCTGAATTCGTGCACAACGCCATCGATCTGCACCGCGGTGATGGCCGCGCCCTGCAGCGACGACAGCAGCACGCGGCGAATGGCGTTGCCGAGCGTCATGCCAAAGCCGCGCTCAAGCGGCTCAGCGATCAGCGTGCCCCGACGCGCCGGATCGAAGCCATGCTCGACGAGCGGCTTCTTCGGGCGGATCAGTTCAAGCCAGTTCTTTTCGATCGATTGCATTATCTCTTCCAATCATCAGCACGACGTCACAGCCCCTTGGCGCGACGCCGCGTAAAAAGCGTTCGGCTTAGACGCGCCGGCGCTTCGGCGGGCGGCACCCATTGTGTGGTATCGGCGTAACGTCACGGATCGACGTCACCGTGAAGCCAACCGCCTGCAGCGCGCGCAGCGCGCTTTCGCGGCCCGAACCCGGACCAGACACGTTCACCTCAACGGTGCGCATGCCGTGTTCCATCGCCTTGCGGCCGGCGTCTTCGGCGGCGACCTGTGCGGCGTACGGCGTCGACTTGCGCGAGCCCTTGAAGCCCATCGTGCCGGACGACGACCAAGCGATCGTGTTGCCTTGCGCGTCGGTGATCGTGATCATCGTGTTGTTGAACGACGCCGCCACATGCGCCACGCCGGTGGCGATGTTCTTGCGTTCACGCTTTTTGACGCGCGTAGATTCTTTCGCCATCGCGGCAGGTCCTTACTTCTTGGTAGCTTGCTTCTTGCCGGCGACCGGCTTGGCGGGGCCCTTGCGGGTGCGAGCGTTGGTGTGGGTGCGCTGACCGCGCACCGGCAGACCGCGGCGATGGCGCAGACCGCGATAGCAGCCGAGATCCATCAGACGCTTGATGTTGGTCGCGGTCTCACGACGAAGATCGCCTTCGACGGTGTAGTCGCGGTCGATCGTCTCGCGGATTTGCAGCACTTCCGCGTCGGTGAGTTCACTCACGCGGCGCTCGGCAGTGATGCCGACCTTGGTGCAGATTTCCTGCGCGTAGGCTTTGCCGATCCCATGGATGTACTGAAGCGCGATTTCCACGCGCTTCTGAGTCGGAATGTTTACGCCGGCGATACGGGCCATGGAGCCCCCTCCAGTTTTCTCTTATCCGTTGCAATAGCCATCAAACAAAGCGCCCAGCGTCGCCGCTCCCTGCTGGGACGGGCGCCGGGGCGCTTCATGGCCTCGCGAAGGGAGGGGATGTAAGCCCCCGCCCCGCCCCCGTCAACACCAAGACGGCGCCCAAATCCAGGCTCTGGTCATGAAATTTCGCAGCCTGCCTAGGCGCGGGCGCGACCCAGGGCGGAAGCGATCGCTTCGGCCACGTCCTCGATGTCGGCCATGCCGTCGACTTCGACCAATTTGCCCTGCGCCCGGTACACAGGGACGAGCGGGGCGGTGTCGCGATTGTAGGCGTCGAGGCGCTTTTTATAAGCTTCTGGATTGTCGTCGGCCCGGCCCAGTTCCTCGAACCTTTTGCCGATGCGGCTGATCAGCTCCTGATCGCGAGTGACCAGGCGCAGCACCAGGTCGATCTTGGCGTCGCGGCGGGCCAGCATGGCGTCCAAAGCTTCAGCTTGGGCGATCGTGCGCGGAAAGCCGTCGAAGATGAAGCCTGGCGCGTCGCGGTGGGCGGCGAGAGCCTCTTCGATCAAGGCGATGACGATCTCGTCGGACACGAGCGAGCCGCCGTCCATGATCGCGGCGACGCGGGCGCCCAATTCGGAGCCGGAAGCGCGCGACGCGCGCAGCATGTCGCCGGTGGAGAGCTGCACGTAGCCCCGTTCGGCCACCAGCCGCTTGGCCTGAGTTCCTTTCCCGGCCGCGGGCGGCCCGAACAGGATCAAATTCATCGCTTAGGCGCGCCCTGCCCGCGCAGCTTGGATTTCTTGATCAAGCCTTCGTACTGGTGGGCCACCAAGTGCGATTGGATCTGCGCCACGGTGTCGAGCGTCACCGAGATCACGATCATCACCGAGGTGCCGCCGAGATAGAACGGGATGCTGTAATAGGTGGAGAGAATTTCCGGCAGCAAGCAGACGATGGTGATGTAGATCGCGCCGATGACGGTCAGGCGCGTCAGCACGTAATCGAGATATTCGGCGGTTTTCTTGCCGGGACGAATGCCGGGCAGGAAGCCGCCGTACTTGCGCAAATTGTCGGCGGTTTCTTCCGGATTGAACACGATCGACGTGTAGAAGAAGCAGAAGAAGATGATGCCGAAGCCGTAAAGCGCCATGTGTCCAGGCTGGCCGTAGCCGATGACGCCTTGCAATTGCGTCAGCCACTCGGGCGTGTTCGGGCCCATGCCGGTGAAGCTGATCAAGGTCGTTGGCAGCAACAGCAGCGACGACGCGAAAATCGGCGGGATGACGCCGGCGCTGTTGATCTTGAGCGGCAAGAACGAGCGCTCGCCCATCGACATCGAGCCACCCTGCTGGCGCTTCGGGTATTGCACCACGAGGCGACGCTGCGAGCGCTCCATGAACACGATGAACACGATGCAGCCCAGCATCAGCGCAGCAAGCGCGAGCAAGGCGAAAGCGTTCAAATCGCCGACGCGCATCAGCGAGAGCATCTGCCCGATGATGCGCGGCAATTCAGCGACGATGCCGGCGAAAATGATCAGCGAGATGCCGTTGCCGACGCCGCGCGCCGTCACCTGCTCGCCGAGCCACATCAGGAACATCGATCCGCCGGTCAGCGTGATCATGGTCGAGGCGACGAATTCCCAGCCGGGATTGAGCACAACGCCTTGGCTGCCGCTGAGGCCGACCGAGATGCTGTAGGATTGGATGATCGCCAGCACCAACGTGAGATAGCGGGTGTACTGGTTCAGCTGCTTGCGGCCTGCTTCGCCTTCCTTCTTGAGACGCTCAAGCGAAGGGATGGACGTGGCCATCAGCTGCACGATGATCGACGCCGAGATGTAAGGCATCACGTTCAACGCGAACACGGCCATGCGCTCGACAGCGCCGCCGGAGAACATGTTGAACATGCCCAAGATGCCTTGGGCCTGGCTTTGGAACGCCGCGGCGAATTGCGCGGGATCGATGCCTGGAATTGGGATGAACGTGCCGGCGCGATAAACGACGAGCGCGATCAGGGTGAACCAGATGCGCTTTTGCAGTTCCGTGGCTTTCGCGAACGCCGCGAAATTGATGTTCGCTGCGAGCTGCTCTGCGGCTGATGCCATGAGGGCGGACTACTCCCGATAGTCCGCACGAGCGGACGCCAAACCCTATACGAAACGGACGAGTTTACGCCGTTGCTTCGTCCGCTACGGGCGGATTCAGCAGCGTCACCTTGCCGCCCGCCTTCTCCACAGCCGCGATGGCCGAGGCGGAGGCGCCCGTTACGGTGATGCTCACTTTGGCTTTCAGCTCGCCGCGCGCAAGGAGGCGCACGCCGTCTTTCTTTCGGCGCAACACACCGGCTTCCACCAATGTGTCTTCGGTAATTTCGTTCTTGGCGTCGATCTTCTTGTTATCGATGGCCTTTTGCAGGCTGCCCAGGTTGATCCATTGCGTGCGCGTCTGCGCCGGCGGGTTAAAGCCCCGCTTCGGCATGCGCATATGGATCGGCATCTGTCCGCCTTCGAAACCATTGATGGCGACGCCGCGACGGGACTTTTGTCCCTTCACGCCGCGCCCGCCGGTCTTGCCCTTGCCGGAGCCGACGCCGCGTCCAACGCGCATCAGCTTCTTTGTGGCGCCGGGATTGTCGGCCAATTCGTTCAGTTTCATCGCTTCGCTCCGCGAAGGAGGGAATGGCGAATAGTGAGTGGCGAATGGAGGCGTTGCCTCGTCGCGTTTCCCTATTCCCTAATCCCTACTCCCTACTCACTTAATCACTTCGACGAGGTGGTGGACCTTGCGGATCATGCCGTGGATCGACGGCGTGTCCTCAAGCTCGACCACTTGGTTCGCGCGCTTCAGGCCGAGGCCCAACAGCGTCAGACGTTGGCTGCTGTCGCGGCGGATCGGGCTGCCGATGCGGCGCACCTTGATCCGCGCACCAGCGGTTTTCTTCTTCGCAGTCGCCATGTCTTAGCCCTCCGCCGGAACTTCGCCGAGGCTGGCGCCGTCGGTGCGACGGCCGACCAGGTCGGACACTTTAAGGCCACGGCGATTGGCGACGTGACGCGGCGAGGTTTGCAGCTTCAACGCGTCGAAGGTCGCGCGCACCATGTTGTACGGGTTCGACGAACCCTTCGACTTGGCGACGACGTCGGACACGCCGAGAACTTCAAGCACGGCGCGCATCGGGCCGCCGGCGATCAGGCCGGTGCCGGGAGGCGCTGCGCGCAGCATGATCTTGCCTGCGCCCCAATGGCCATGGCCATCGTGATGCAGAGTGCGGCCTTCACGAAGCGGCACGCGGATCATCTGCTTCTTGGCTTCTTCGGTGGCCTTGCGGATCGCTTCCGGCACTTCGCGCGCCTTGCCGTGTCCGTAGCCAACGCGGCCCTTCTTGTCGCCGACGACGACGAGTGCGGCAAACGCGAAGTTCTTGCCGCCCTTCACCACCTTGGCGACGCGATTGATGGCGACGAGCTTGTCGACGAATTCGCTGTCACGCTCTTCGCCTGGGCCGCCACGATTGCCGCCGCGGCTGTCGCGACGATCACGATCGCCGCCGCCACGATTGGCGCCGCCGCCCGGACCACGGCCAGCGCCGCCGCCTGGGCCGCCACGACGCGGACCACGCGGGCCGCGCGGACCGCGTTGATCGCCACCTGGCGCTTCTACTGGGGGCGTCCCGCCTGCGGATTCGTCCGTCATCGCTTCTTCCTCAGAATTCGAGACCGCCCTCACGGGCGGCGTCGGCCAGGGCTTTCACCCGGCCGTGAAAAATGTAGCCGCCGCGGTCGAACACGACGCGCTTTTGGCCTGCTTTGATGGCGCGTTCGGCGATCAGTTTGCCGATCGCAGCGGCCGCGGCTTTGTCTGCCCCGGTCTTCGCGCCCTTCTTGAAGGCTTCTTCGAGCGTGGACGCGGATGCGACGGTGACGCCTTTGGCATCGTCGATCAGCTGCACCGAGATGTTCTTCGACGAACGAAACACGGACAGGCGCGGGCGACCGCTCGCATCGTTCTTGATGCGGGTGCGGACGCGTTGCGTGCGACGGGCGGTGGGATTGAGTTTGCGCGGCATGGCTTACTTCTTCTTGCCTTCCTTGCGGCGGATGTATTCGCCGGTGTAGCGCACGCCCTTGCCCTTGTAGGGTTCCGGCGGACGATAGGAACGGATTTCGGCGGCCACTTGGCCCACGATCTGCGGGTCGATGCCGGACACTTTGATCTCGGTCGGCTTGCCAACCGCGATCACGATGCCTTCCGGCGGCGTGTAGTTGATTTCGTGGCTGTAGCCCAATTGCAGCTGCAGGTTCTTGCCCTGCATCGCCGCGCGATAGCCGACGCCGGTCATTTCCAACGTCTTCTCGAAGCCGTCGGTGACGCCCTTCACTTGGTTGGCCAACACGGCGCGCGTGGTGCCCCAAAGCGCACGGGCGCGCGCAGTTTCGTGACGCGGCTTCACGCTCAACGCGCCGTCGCCGAAGCTGACGGCGACATCGTCGTGCGCGCGGAACGCAAGCGTTCCCTTCGGACCCTTCACGCTCACGTCTTGGCCTTTCACCGTGATGGTGACGCCAGACGGGGCGGGGATCGGTTTTTTACCGAGGCGAGACATCAGTAAACCTCGCAGAGAATTTCGCCGCCGACGTTTTGAGCGCGCGCGGCGGCGTCGCTCATCACGCCCTTCGGCGTCGACAAAATCGAAATGCCCAAGCCATTGCGGACGAGGCCCAGATCCTTGATCGCGGAATAGACGCGGCGGCCCGGCTTCGACACGCGCTGGATCTCGTGGATCACCGGCGCGCCTTCGAAGTACTTGAGTTCGATCTCAAGTTCCTTGTGGCCGTCGTTTTCGACTTCCGTGAAGCCGCGAATATAGCCTTCGTCGAGCAGAACGTTGAGCACGCGCACGCGCAGCGTCGACGCCGGCGAGAGCAGCTTCGAGCGCCCGCGCATTTGCGCGTTGCGGATGCGGGTGATGAGATCGCCGACGGGATCGTTCAGGTTCATGTGATCCCCCTCACCAGCTCGACTTGACCATGCCGGGGATCTGGCCGCTCGAGGCCAGGTCCCGCAGCGCGATGCGCGAGAGTTTGAGTTTGCGGTAGAAGCCGCGCGGACGTCCCGACAGTTCGCAGCGGTTGCGCACGCGCGTCGGCGACGCGTTACGCGGCAATTGCGCCAGCTTCAGACGCGCGCCAAAGCGCTCTTCCAGCGGCAGCGCTTCGTCGAGGGCCTGCGCACGCAGTTTCGCGCGGCGGGCGGCGTACTTCTTCGCCATCCGTTCACGCTTCTTGTTGCGTTCGATAGAGCTCGTCTTCGCCATACTCTCACTCTCTCCCGATGCGTTCAGGGGTGGATCGCCTTGCGGCGATCAGTTCCGGAACGGGAAATCGAATTCTTTCAAAAGGGCCTTGGCTTCGGCATCGGTACGCGCGGTGGTGCACACGATGACGTCCATGCCCCAAACTTGGTCGATGTCGTCGTAATTGATCTCGGGGAACACGATGTGTTCCTTGATGCCCATGGCGTAGTTGCCGCGGCCATCGAAGCTCTTGCCGTTCAAGCCGCGGAAATCCTTCACGCGCGGCAGCGCAATCGTCACCAGACGGTCGAGGAACTCGTACATCTGATCTTTGCGCAGCGTGACCTTGCAGCCGACGCTCATGCCTTCGCGCAGCTTGAACTGGGCGATCGACTTTTTCGACTTGGTGGCGATCGGCTTTTGGCCAGCGATCGCCGCCAGCGCAGCCATCGCCGACGTCAGCTTCTTGGAATCGGCAACCGCTTCACCGACGCCCATGTTGATCACGACCTTATCGATGGCCGGGATCTGCATCTCGTTGGTGTAGTTGAATTGCTCTTTCATCTTGGCGCGGATTTCCGAGCGATAGCGCGCTTTCATGCGCGGCTCGTAATCGGCGGGTTTCGGCGCGCGCGGCTTCGAGGCCGCGGCAGCTGCCTTGGCTTTCTTTTCGGCCGCGGCCGCTTTGGCCTTTGCGCCCTTATCGGAAGGCGTCTCAGACATCGATCTCAACTCCCGAGCCCTTGGCCACGCGGACCTTCACGCCCTTGTCGTTCATTTTGAAACCAACGCGCGTCGGCTTGCCGGTCTTCGGATCGCGGATCGCCACGTTCGAAACGTGGATCGACGCTTCCTTCGGAATGACGCCGCCTTGCGGGTTGGCGACATCCGGCTTGGTGTGGCGCTTCACGAGGTTCACACCTTCGACGAGCACGCGCTCTTCCTTCGGCAGAACCTTCAAGACCTTGCCGGTCTTGCCCTTGTCCTTGCCGGCGAGCACCACGACGGTATCGTCCTTACGGATTTTCGCGGCCATTAGAGCACCTCCGGCGCGAGCGAGATGATCTTCATCTGGTTCTTGGCGCGCAGCTCGCGCGGAACCGGTCCGAAGATGCGGGTCCCGATCGGCTCGCCCTGCTTGTTGACGAGGACAGCGGCGTTGGAATCGAAGCGGATGGTCGAGCCATCCTTGCGCTTCAGATCCTTCGACACGCGAACGACGATCGCCTTGACGACATCGCCCTTCTTCACGCGGCCGCGCGGCATCGCTTCCTTCACCGAGACAACGATGATGTCGCCCACGGTGGCGTAGCGGCGCTTCGAGCCGCCAAGCACCTTAATGCACATCACGCGCTTGGCGCCGGAATTGTCGGCGACTTCGAGGTTGGTTTGCATCTGGATCATGGCGTCACGCTCCAGTGCGTCCGACCACTTCCCAGCGTTTCAGCTTGGACTTGGGCGGACATTCTTGAATGTTGACTTGCTCGCCCGTTTTGTAGGCGTTGGCTTCGTCATGGGCATGGAACTTCGCAGACCGACGGACGGTCTTCTTCAGCAGCGGATGCAGGTAAGTGCGCTCCACTTGAACGACGACGGTTTTGTCGCCTTTGTCGCTCACGATTGTTCCGGTCATTACACGGCGCGGCATCGTACTCGTTCCTTACCTAAACCTTGGCCTTCGGCGTTTTTTCCCGAAGCACGGTCTGCACGCGCGCGATCGAGCGGCGGACGTCCTTCATGCGCGAGGGCTTTTCCAACTGGCCGGTCGCCTGTTGGAAGCGCAGGTTGAATTGCTCTTTCTTCAGACGCGCCAGTTCCTCGACGAGGCGGCCCTCGTCCATGTCACGGACGCTCTTCACGTCAGCGGCTTGTTGCGACTTCGCCATCAGAGCCCCTCCAACCGCGCGACGATCCGGGTTTTGACCGGCAGCTTGGCCGCGCCGAGGCGCAGGCTTTCGCGCGCGACCGCATCCGGCACGCCGTCGATTTCGAACATGATCCGGCCCGGCTTCACGCGCGTGACCCAGTACTCGACCGGGCCCTTGCCTTTGCCCATCCGCACTTCGACCGGCTTCTTCGACACCGGCACGTCCGGGAAGATGCGGATCCAAACGCGGCCCGCGCGCTTCATTTCGCGGGTGATGGCGCGGCGGCAGGCTTCGATCTGACGCGCAGTGACGCGCTCGGGCTCCAGCGCCTTCAGCCCGTATTGGCCGAAAGACAGCGAAGCGCCGGACGTGGCGAGCCCCTTGATCCGCCCTTTATGCGCGCGGCGGAACTTGGTTTTCTTCGGTTGCATCATGACTGATTAGCCCTCCGCATCCGAACCGGCTTCTTCACCGCGCGGCGGACGACGGCCGCGACGCGGGCGATCGCCCGACGGCGGACGGTCTTCGCGCGCGGGACGATCGCGGTCGCGACGCTCGCGGTTTTCGCCGGTGTCGAAGGCGCGCTTGTCTTGCGCCATCGGGTCGTGCTCGAGAATTTCGCCTTTGAAGATCCACACCTTCACGCCGATCTTGCCGTAGGCGGTGTCGGCTTCGCAGGTGCCGTAATCGACGTCGGCGCGCAGCGTATGCAGCGGCACGCGGCCTTCGCGATACCATTCCATGCGCGCGATTTCCGCGCCGCCGAGGCGGCCCGAAACGTTGATGCGGATGCCTTGCGCGCCCAAGCGCATGGCCGATTGCATCGCCCGCTTCATGGCGCGGCGGAACGCAACACGGCGCTCGAGCTGTTGAGCGACGCCTTCAGCGACGAGGTTGGAATCGGTTTCCGGCTTGCGGACTTCGACGAGGTTCAAGTGCACCTCGGCGTCCGGCGCCATCTTCGCCAATTCCTTGCGCAGCTTCTCGATGTCAGCGCCCTTCTTGCCGATCACCACGCCTGGCTTGGCGGTGTGAACGGTGACGCGGCACTTCTTCAGCGGGCGCTCGATGATGATCTTCGAGATACCGGCGGCTTTGAGCTTCTCGCGCAGGAACTTGCGGATCGCGATGTCCTGATGAAGCAGCGTCGCGTACTGTCCAGTGTTGGCGTACCAACGGCTGTCCCAGGTGCGATTAACGCCGAGCCGGAGCCCAATCGGATTTACTTTCTGACCCATCAGGCGGCCTCGGCTTGCTTCGTGGTGTCGCGCAGCACGATCGTGATCTGAGAGAAGAGCTTTTCGATGCGCACGCCACGGCCGCGGGCGCGGGCGTGCATGCGCTTCATGGAGAAGTTCTTGCCGACGTGCGCTTGGCTAACGACCAGGCCGTCGAGATCGAGGCCGTGGTTGTTCTCAGCGTTGTCGATCGCCGATTGCAGGCACTTCAGCACATCCTTGGCGATGCGCTTGTGCGAGAACAGCAATTCGTTGCGCGCCTTTTCAGCGGACAGACCGCGGATCGACTGCGCCACGAGGTTGAGCTTCTGCGGGCTGGTGCGGAGCGTGCGCAGAACCGCGCGCGCTTCGTTCGAAGCCTGCTTCGGAGGGGCTTTAGGCTTACCCATGGCCTACTTCCTCTTCGCTTTTTTATCGGCCCCATGGCCGAAATAGTTACGCGTCGGCGCGAATTCGCCGAGCTTGTGGCCGACCATGTCCTCACTCACGAGCACCGGCGTGAATTGCTTGCCGTTGTGCACTTGGAAGGTGAGGCCGACGAATTGCGGCATGATGGTGGAGCGGCGCGACCAAGTCTTGATCGCTTCGCGACGGCCGCCCGCAGAGACCTTCTCGGCCTTTGCGATCAGATAACCGTCGACGAACGGGCCTTTCCAAACGGAACGCGGCATCTCTTCCCTCAGCTCGATTTCTTGGAGTGACGACGGCGCACGATCAAACGATCGGACGGCTTGGTTTTGCGGGTCTTCGGACCGCGCGTCTTCTTGCCCCACGGGGTGACCGGGTGACGGCCGCCCGAGGTCTTGCCTTCACCGCCGCCGTGGGGGTGATCGACCGGGTTCATGGCGACGCCGCGAACGCTGGGCTTGCGGCCCATCCAGATCGAGCGGCCGGCCTTGCCCCAGACTTCGTTCATGTTGTCGGGGTTCGACACCGCGCCGATGGTGGCCATGCAGGTGTCTTGAACCATGCGCACTTCGCCGGACATCATGCGCAGCTGCGCGAAGCCAGCATCACGGCCGACGACTTGCGCGTACGAACCCGCAGCGCGCGCCATCTGGCCGCCCTTCAGCGGCTTCAGCTCAACATTGTGCACGATCGTGCCGACCGGGATCGACTTCAGCGGCATCGCGTTGCCGGGCTTCACGTCGACCTTTTCGCCGGCGACCACGGTGTCGCCCGCCTTCAGGCGTTGCGGCGCGATGATGTAGGCGAGTTCGCCGTCGGTATATTTGATCAGCGCGATGAACGCGGTGCGGTTCGGGTCATACTCGAGCCGCTCGACATTGGCTTCCATGCCCCACTTGCGGCGCTTGAAGTCGATGATGCGGTACGAACGCTTGTGACCGCCGCCGTGACGGAACGAGGTCACGCGGCCCATATTGTTGCGGCCGCCGGACTTGGTCAGTCCTTCGGTCAGCGACTTCACCGGCTTGCCTTTGTGCAGCTCCGCGCGATCAACGATCACGAGCTGGCGGCGGCCTGGCGAGGTCGGGCGGAATTGCTTGAGCGCCATATGCTTCAGAGCCCCGTCGTCACGTCGATGGAATAGCCATCAAGCAACGTCACGATCGCCTTCTTGGTATCGGAACGCTTGCCGGGACGGCCGCGGAACATTTTCGTCTTGCCCTTGTGGCGCAGCGTGTTCACGGCGCCGACCTTGACGTTGAAGAGCTTTTCGACGGCCTCTTTGACTTCGTCCTTGGTCGCTTCGAGCGGCACGCGGAAGACAACCTTGTTGTGCTCAGACAGCAGAGTCGCTTTTTCCGTGATCACCGGGGCGATGATGGTGTCGTAGTGTTTGTTGAGCGCGCTCATGCCGCGGCCCCTTCCGCTTCAGCTTTTTTCTTGGCCGGCGCGCGCTTCTTCGGAGCGGCTTCGGCGCCGTCCTTCTTGAAGCGCTCGTGAATGGCGTCCACCGCGTCGGCAGTGAGCACCAGCTTCTTGCAGCGCAGGATGTCGTAAACGTTGAGGCCGGCGTTCGGCAGAACGTCGAGGTGCGGAATGTTGCGCGCAGCGAGCGCGAAATTCTTGTCGACTTCCGGACCGGCGATGAAGAGCACTTTGTCGAACTTCAACTTGCCGAGCTGGGTGCGCAGCGCGCCCGTCTTCGGCTCCTTCAGCGCGATCGTGTCCATGATCACGAGCTCGCCCGCCTTCACCTTCGAAGACAGCGCGTGGCGGAGCGCCAGCGCGCGGAACTTCTTCGTGAGGTCGTGGCTGTAATCACGCGGCAGACGATTGTGCGCATGGCCACCGCCGCGGAAGATCGGCGCGTTCTTGGCGCCGTGACGCGCTTGGCCCGTGCCCTTTTGCTTGTAGAGCTTGGAGTGCGTGACCGAGACTTCGCCGCGCGATTGGGTTTTGTGCGTGCCGGCGCGCCGCTTGGCGAGCTGATACTTCACCATGCGGTGAAGAATGTCGGCGCGAATTTCGGTCAGGCCGAAAACCTCGTCGTCGAGGTCGATCGAGCCCGCCTTCGTGGCGTTGAGGGTGACGATGTCGAGCTTCATGCCGCGGCTCCCTCGGCGCTGGCTTCAGTCTTGAAGGCGCCGGGCGTCGGCGCTTCCTTCGGCAGCTTCGCCTTCACGGCGTCGCGCACTTCAACCCAGCTGCCTTCTGCGCCGGGCACTGCGCCACGAACGAACAGAAGGCCGCGCTTGGCGTCGGTCTTGACGATGACGAGGTTCTGGGTGGTGACGCGTTCGTCGCCCAGGTGACCGGCCATCTTCTTGCCCTTGAACACCTTGCCCGGGTCTTGGCGTTGGCCGGTCGAACCGTGCGAACGGTGCGACACCGACACGCCGTGCGTCGCGCGCAGGCCGCCGAAGTTCCAGCGCTTCATGGCGCCGGCGAAACCCTTGCCGATGGTGATGCCCGAGACATCGACCTTTTGACCGGCAACAAAATGGTCGGCGCTGATGACGGCGCCGACCGGACCAAGATTGTCAGCACTGACGCGGAACTCGCGGACCACCGCCTTTACGTCCACCTTCGCTTTGGCGAACTGGCCGCGTTCGGCTTGCGAGGCGCGCTTGGCCTTCGCTTTGCCGGCGCCGAGTTGCAGCGCGACGTAACCGTTGCCTTTCGGGGCGCGGGTGGTGTCGGCCTTCTTTTCGTTCTTGCGCGACTTCTTCAGCTTGAGGTCGACCTTCTTGCCGGCGGCGTCGGTGTAGTCTTCGGCGTCGACAGTGCGACGTCCGACGATCTGACAGCCTTCGAGATCAAGCACGGTGACGGGCACGTGGGCGCCGTCTTCGGCGAAGAGGCGCATCATGCCGACCTTGCGGGCGATGACGCCGGTGCGTTGCGATTTGCTCATGGCGCTCAGCCCAGCACTTGGATTTGAACGTCGACGCCGGCCGAGAGGTCGAGCTTCATGAGCGCGTCGACCGTTTGCGGAGTCGGTTGAATGATGTCGAGCACGCGCTTGTGCGTGCGGATCTCGAATTGCTCGCGGCTCTTCTTGTCGATGTGGGGCGAGCGGTTGACCGTGAATTTTTCAATGCGCGTCGGCAGCGGCACCGGGCCGACAACCGTCGCGCCCGTGCGCTTCGCCGTCGACACAATCTCCTTGGTGGAGAGGTCGAGCGTGCGGTGATCAAAGGCCTTGAGCCTGATCCGGATATTCTGCTGCATCATCGCCCAAAATTCCCGAGTAAGAAAAGCTGAGACGCAAAACACGTCGCCGCAGCCCCACCCAGGACACGCGTCGACGGAAATTGCGCCGTTCCGAACTGGACGGCGGCTTGTCAGACAGGATGGTTTCGCAAGAAACGGCGACGAGCGGGATCGAGTGTCCCGCGTTCCAGCCCCGGCCTTTCAGGCCAATGGGTCGATGTCGCGTCGATTGCGAACCGCGTCTAAGCAAAGCTTACGGCCGGCTCGAAGGGCGGTCAGATACAGGGGCCCCGCCCGGGCGTCAAGCGCGCCAAGAGCATCTCTTGGCGCGCATCTGTTAACCGCCAACGGTGACGTCGCCGGAGCCCATGATTTGTCGACGCACTTGGCCGGTGACCGAAGTGGCGCTGACATTGCCAGAACCCGCGATTTCAGCGTCAATTTCGCCAACTTCGCCCTCCACGTCGACATCGCCGGAGCCGACGATCGAGACATCGAGACGCTGCACCGGCGCGTGGATGTTCACCTCGCCCGAACCCGCAAGACTGATATCCGCCATCGCCACCGTTCCGCCGCGCACGTCGACCGAGCCAGAGCCCGCGCCGCTGACGTCCAGAGCGCCCGTCAAACCGTTGATCGCGACCGAGCCGGACCCGGCGATAGAGATATCGGCGCCGTCAGCGATCGGACCCGCTTCGAGCTCCCCTGAGCCTGCGACATCGGCCTCAAGGCTCCGCGCGCCCGCCGCCCGCACTTGGCCGGAACCGGACAGGTTGAGGCTCAGCGCCTCGGTCACCGCGGCCACGGTCGCGTCACCGCAGCCGGCGAAATCGGCCTCGAGAGCCTCCGTTGCGCCGATTTCGGTGCGGCTGGCGCCGCCCACGCCGATATTGAGACGGCGCGGGGTGCGGATCGTGATCCGGGGCATTTGTTCATTGGAAACAAAGCCATAGCCGCGCAGCTCGACGCCGTCCTCGCGGCAATCCTCGATCCGGCCACGCAATTGGCCGTCGATGGTGATGTCCTCGCCGTCCACCGCGACGGTCGGCATCGGCGCGTTGCCGGGATTGTCAATCTCGACCGAGATGTCCTGGCGATCCTCCGGGATCACCGAAACGAACGCGGCGGCGTGGCGAACCTCGACTTCGCCGCCAGGGAAGGTCTGGGGTTCCATCCGACCTTGCGCGACAGCGACCACCGGGGCCATGCCGTGCGCGTCGGCCTCATCCCAGTCCCAATGGACGCTGGCGCTGCCGAACATGGCGAAAATGCCGAAAATGATGGCGATCGTCACCGCCGCCACGAATACAAAGCGCTCCATCGACGCCTCCCTCGCGCCCGGAGAGGGCGCCTTTGCCTATGGGATGCGCCACCAAGGCGGCTCGGATGCAAGCCCCTCACGAACGAGCCTGTAAAACAAGAAGGGCCGCCTTTGGGGGCGGCCCTTCAGGGGTTCGAGAGAGGGTGCGCCTAGTTGTGGCCGCCCTCTAGATCTTCATCCTCGTCGTCGTGATCGTGCTCGTGCCGATCCCGCTCGGCGTGGCCGCGCGCCATGGCTTCGTTGGCGCGTTCGATCGCTTCTTGAGCGCGCTCCATCGCTGCTTCGACGCGCGCTTCGATTTCCGCTTCTTGCGCAGCGCTGAGGCCTTCGACCTGAATCCCACGCTGGTCGAGCCGCGCCATGATTCGCTCGGCGCGCTCTTGGGCTTCTTCGGCGCGCGCCATGGCAGCTTCAACACGCGCCTCAATTTGCGCTTCCTGTTCAGGTGTCAGTTCGTGATCGCTGTGGATCGTGTACCCACGCCCAGCGTGACGCTGTGCGCGCTCCATCGCCCGCTCAACCTGCGCTTCAATGCGCGCCTGTTGCGCTTCGGTGAGCTCGTGCGTGCGCTCGAGCCGCTCCATCGCCGCTTCAACGCGCGCTTCGATACGCGCTTCTTCTTCCGGCGTCAGTTCGCGATCGGAGACGATGCGATAGCGCCCATTGCCGGCGACCTCGTAGCGCACCGCTTGCGCGAGATCAGTGCGCATCCGCGATTGCATGTTTTCGAGCGCGATATCGCGCTGCGCATCGGCGACAGCTTCGGCGGCGATGCGTTGGATTTCGGCCGTGTTGATGGAGCTTGCCGCGCAAGACGCGGCCTCCGCGGGTGCGGCCCAGGCGGCGCCGCTGAGACTGGCCGCCAATGCCGTGATGGCGATGAAGCGCATGATGTCCTCCCTCTTTGGCGCGCGCCATCGATGAGCCTGCGCGCGCGCATCCTGATCAAAGGATGCTGGGAGAGAAGGATTGGATGCGCCGCAGGCGGAAAAAGGGCCGCTCCTTTGCGGGAGCGGCCCTTCATCGCGGCGTTGTGACTGTTCGTCGCTTTATTCCAAGATCTTCGAGACGACGCCGGCGCCGACGGTGCGGCCGCCTTCGCGGATGGCGAAGCGGAGGCCTTGGTCCATGGCGATCGGGGTGATCAGCGCGACGGTCATTTTGATGTTGTCGCCCGGCATCACCATTTCGACGCCGGCCGGCAGTTCGACGATGCCGGTCACGTCGGTGGTGCGGAAGTAGAATTGCGGACGATAATTGGTGAAGAACGGGGTGTGACGGCCGCCTTCTTCCTTGGTCAGGATGTAGGCTTCCGCTTCGAACTTCTTGTGCGGGGTGATCGAGCCGGGCTTGGCCAGAACCTGACCGCGCTCAACGCCGTCACGCTCAACGCCGCGCAGCAGCGCGCCGATATTGTCGCCAGCTTGGCCTTGATCGAGCAGCTTGCGGAACATTTCGACGCCCGTGCAGGTCGTCTTCAC